>FWPU01000943.1_pt1 | contig 91152 bp, 80 predicted proteins | sample 2228361 | NCBI WGS metagenome assembly FWPU01 (sample SAMEA103939777, study PRJEB20133) | metagenome
CCCTTTCGGGTATAAATCTATCGAGGCGTCATCGGGGGTTCACTCGCGTTACGGGCCGCTCCGTCGCCTCCTTTCTTCAAGGCTTTTGTCACCCCGCTCTGCACTGGGGTCAATCCTAACACGGGCTGCGGGAGCGAGTCAACGGGCCTCCCGCCGGCGGGCCTATCTGGGGCGTATCTCGAGCCTGTTGACTATCGAGGCGCCGCGACCCCTGGAGACCGCCGTCTGCAGCACCTTGTCGGCGTCCACCCGCGTGTCGACGCGCCCTGATATGGTGATGACGCGGTCCACGCAGAAGACGCACACGTCGCGGAAGCGCGGGTCCCGCAGCTCCCAGCAGATGTCGCGGACGATTTCCTGGTCCTCGCCGGCCTTCTGGACGGGCGTCCGCGGGGCGCACGAGGGCAGCACCAGCGCGGCCAGCGCGGCCGCCGCAAGCCGCCTGAGCGCCGCCTGCGCCGTCAAGCCGGCGCGGGGCCGGGAGTCGTTCCGGAGGGGCATAGATCCGGCATTTTATTCGCCGCCGAGGGGGAGTTCATCATTTTCCGTTGTTGGCCGTAGTATCTTCTGGTAGCTTCACGGTCCCATTTCCATCGGAGGCCCGCATGGATACCGCGCCGTCGGCGTCCGCAGGATCGCTTCCGCCGTCGGATCTCGAGGCCGTCCGGAGGCTGAAGGACGCCTACGACACGATCAAGTCCCAGATGCACAGGGTGATCGTGGGCCAGGACCGCGTCCTCGACGAGCTGCTGACGTGTATCTTCTCCCGCGGCCACGCGCTGCTGGTGGGGGTGCCTGGGCTGGCCAAGACCCTCATGATCCGGACGCTGGCGCAGACGCTGTCGCTCTCATTCAACCGCATCCAGTTCACCCCCGACCTGATGCCCAGCGACATCACCGGCACCGAGGTCATGGACGTCGACCGGGCCACGGGGGAGCGGTCCCTGCGCTTCATCCGCGGGCCGGTCTTCGCCAGCGTGATCCTGGCGGACGAGATCAACAGGACCCCCCCGAAGACTCAGGCGGCGCTCTTGGAGGCCATGCAGGAGATGCAGGTGACCGTGGGCGGGAAGCGCCACCCCCTTGAGCAGCCTTTCTTCGTCCTGGCGACGCAGAACCCGATAGAGCAGGAGGGCACATACCCGCTTCCGGAGGCGCAGCTCGACCGGTTCATGTTCATGATCCACGTGGGGTATCCCACGGAGGCGGAGGAGCTGGACATTATGAGGCTGACGACGTCGATCTTCGACGTCCGGCTCCAGCCCGTCCTGAGCGGCCAGGAGGTCCTGTTCCTGCAGGACATCGTCCGGCGCGTGCCGGCGGCGGATCACGCGATACGGTACGCGATGGCGCTGGCGCGGGCCACGCGGGTTTGCGAGGGGGGCGTGCCCGGCTTCGTCAAGGAATGGGTCCAGTGGGGCGCCGGGCCGCGGGCGAGCCAGTATCTGATCATAGGCGCCAAGGCGCGCGCGATACTGAGGGGGCGGTACTACGTGACGATCGACGACATACGGGCGATAGCGCACCCCGTCCTGCGCCACCGCATCGTGACGAACTTCAGCGCGGAGGCCGAGGGGATGACCGCGGACAAGATAATCGACAAACTGCTCGAAGTGGTCCCAGCCAAGGAGGCGGAGCTCGAGAAGGACGCGTCGCTGCCCAGGCTCACCGGGGCATAGCGACCGCGCCGGGAGCGGCCGAGCCATGGCCGAAGACGCCCGCAGGTACCTCGATCCCCAGGTCCTCGGCAAGATCACGCGCCTGGATCTCAAGGCGCGGCACCTCGTCGAGGGCTTCGTGGCGGGCATGCACAAGAGCCCGTACCACGGGTTCTCCGTGGAATTCGCCGAGCACCGGGAGTACTCCCCCGGCGACGACCTCAAGCACCTGGACTGGAAGGTCTTCGGCCGGACCGACAGGCTTTACGTCAAGGAGTACGAGCTCGAGACCAACCTGCGGTCGCACATCCTGCTTGACACGTCGGAATCGATGGACTACCGCAGCGGCGAGAGGTCCAAGCTTGAGCAGGCCTGCCTCATCGCCGCGTCGATGGCCTACCTGATCCTGCGCCAGCAGGACTCGGTGGGGATCGTCTGCTTCGACAAGGAGGTCAGGCAGCTCCTGCCCCCGTCCAGCTCCATGGGTCACATGGGCTCGGTGCTCGGGATCCTGGCCCATTCGTCCGCCGGCAACAAGACCGACATAGGCGCCGTCTTCAACGCCCTGGCGGAGCGGCTGCGCAACCGCAGCCTCGTCATCGTCATCTCCGATCTGTTCGACAAGCCGGCTTCCATCCTCAAGGCGCTTCAGCACTTCCGCCACAAGAGGCACGACGTGATCGTCTTCCACGTCTTGGACGAGTACGAACTGACGTTCCCCTTCCAGAGGATGACGCTCTTCGAAGGGCTCGAGGAGTACCCCAAGCTGCTGGTCGATCCCCGGGCGCTCCGGAAGGCGTACATCGAGGAGGTGAACCGGTTCTGCGAAACCATCCGGAGGGGGTGCGTGAAGCTATCGATCGATTACGTGAGGGTGTCGACGGAACAGCCGCTGGAATTCGTGCTTGCCAAGTACCTGGCCGGGCGGCTCTCCATGCGGAAGAAATAGGATGGGGTTCATCAACGCCGGTCTCCTCTGGTTCGGCCTGGGCGCCGCGATACCGGTCATAATACACCTGCTTCACCGCCAGAAGTACCGCCGCGTGCGCTGGGCGGCGATGGAGTTCCTCCTGGCGGCCCTCCGCAGGACCCAGCGGCGCCTGCGCCTTGAGAACCTGCTGCTGCTCTTGGTGCGGATAGTCGTGATGCTCCTGATCGCCCTGGCGGTGGCGCGGCCGTTCTTCAGGGAGGCACCGTTGCAGGCGCTGGGCGAGAGCGACACGCACCACATATTCGTCGTGGACGTATCCGCCAGCATGGGCTACAAGCCAGCCAATGAGACGCCGTTGGACGCGGCGCGGCGGGCCGCCGAGCGGGTGCTGGAGGAGATACGGACCGGCGACCAGGACCGTTTCACGTTGGTGACGCTGTCGTCCTTCCCCGAGACCCTCATGAAGGGGCGCAACCGCAAGGAGCACATACGGGCCGCCCTAGGAGAGCTCAGGCCCACCGATTACGGGACCAGCCTCTACGCGACGATGCTCGAGGTGAGGAACCTCCTGGAGGACCGCGAGATACGCAACCGCGACCGCCGGGTGTATGTATTCACGGACCTCCAGCGCACGGGGTGGGAATTCCGCCAGGAGCAGGAGGCCCGCAAGTTCGCCGAGCTGCTCAAGGCGCTCTCCGGTCGAGAGGACACCCGCTTCTACGTCTTCGACGCGGGCGACCGGCGCGAGCCGGTCAACCGCGCCGTGGTTGATCTGCGGGTGGAGAACCGCGCCGTCACCACGAAGCGGAGGGCCCGGTTCACCGCGCTCGTCCACAACTACTCCTCCACCCCCTTCCCCTCCCAGGGCGTGACCCTCCACGTGGACGAGGCCGCACAGCCCTCGCGCACGGTCGTCCTGCCGCCGCACAGCACCGTGCCGGTCGCCTTCGACTACGAGTTCGCCGAGAGCGGACCCCATTTCGTGCGCGTCTCACTGGATCCGCCGGACTACCTGGACGTGGACGACCGCCGGTACCTGGCGCTCGACGTGAGAACGGCCCTGAGGGGCCTTGTCGTCGACGGCGAACCGAAGGATTCGCTAAAGGAAAGCGAGACCTATGCCTTCAACCTCGCCCTGGATCCCACGCGCGAGGGGCTCTATTTCGCCGTGGAGCCGAAGGTCGTGGAGCTCTTCGGGGCCGAGGGGCTGGACGCGTACGATTTCGTGGTGCTGGCGAACGTACAAGGTTTCACCGCCGACAAGGCGGAACGCCTCGAGGAGTACGTCCGCCGCGGTGGGGGGCTCTTCATCACGCTGGGGCCGCGGGTGGACCGGATTTCCTTCAACGACGTCTTCTGGAAGGGGGGCCGGGGCCTCTCCCCCGCCGCGCTGCAGGAGGTCGCCGGCACCTCCCCGGGCGGCGGGCTTGAACTCGGGGTCGAGCGCCGCATAGCCCGCTTCGCGGCGGATCACCCCGTCTTCCGCACCTTCAGGGACAAGCTCCGGGCGGCCGTCTACGAGCTGGTTTTCTACAAGTACTACAGGACGCGGGATTTCGACGCCGACCGAGTGCTGGCCTCGTTCGACGACGGCCAGGACAGCCCCCTCCTGCTGGAGAAACCCTTCGGGGAGGGCAAGGTGCTCCTTTTCACCTCCACCATAGACCACGAATGGAACGCCGGCATCGCGGGCCACCCCCCGTACCTGCCGCTGATGTGGAACCTGTGCGAGTACCTGGCCGTGCGGCCGGCCGCCCGGCGCAACATCATGGTCGGCGATCTGATCCAAATCGAGCTGCACGTGGAGCAGTACCAGCCACCAAACCTGCTGGAGACGCCGGGCCGGCGCGGCTCGGTTCACCTATTCGCGGCGCCGCCGGAGCGGGACCAGAAGTTTTTCCGGCTTTTTTACCCCGCCCGCGCACGCACCAACGACCCGAAGATCCTGCGCAACGAGGGGGTCGAGTGGGCGGGCCGCTACCGCCTCACCCTGAAGGCAGCCGGCGATGGCGAGAAGGTCGCGGCCTACTTCGCGGCCAACATCCCCCCGCGCGAGCCCACGCCGGAGGAGATCGCCGCGGCCGAGGGGAACCTGGACCGCATCAGTCCCGACGAGATCAGGCGCCGATTCCCGGATTTCAAGGCGGAGTTCCCGGGCGAAGGCAGGGAGAGCGCCGGGGAGATCGACGTCGCCAAGCTGCCGGGCAGCAACCTATGGAGGCATCTGCTCTATCTGCTGCTGGGATTCATGTTGATAGAGTCCGTCCTGGCGTGCCTGTTCGGGCGGGCCAAACAGTGAGGAACGGCGTGTCGACGGACGACGGGAAGAGACGGTGAACGCGGGTGCGTGGCCGGCGCCGCAGGCGCCTGGGGAGAGCGGCTTCTGGTCGAGGCTGCTGGGCATCGACCGGGTGAGCCTCGACGGCGACGTCGCCGTCACTTGGAAGCACATGCCCGACGCCTGGATACTCTTCCTGGTCGTCATCCCGGCCGTGTGCCTGCTCGTGTGGCTCGTCTACCGGCTCGAGAGGCGCGATGCCGGCCTGGGCGTTAAGCTGTTCCTGGCGGCCGCCCGCGCGGCGCTGGTGATGCTCGTCCTGCTGATGCTGATGGAGCCCGTGCTCACCGTCGAAACCATCCGCATCCGCAAGGCGTACGTGGCCGTGCTGGTGGACGAATCACGGTCGATGGCCAAGAGCGACCCCCTCAGGACGGCGGAGGAGAAGCTCAAGGTAGGCCGGGCTACCCGGCTTGTGGACGGCGACGGGGAGATCTCCCCCTCGGAGGAGGCCGCGCTGAGGGGACTTACCCGCGCGGAGATCGTCCGGCGCGTGCTGGAGAATCCCGACCTGGCCATCCTGGACCGGCTCGAGGAGAAGCTGAACGTGGCCTACTTCACCTTCTCCGGCGGCGTCAGCGGCCGCGAGAGCCGCGCGAAGCTGCTGGAGGACTACCGCCCGGAGAACTGCCTGGGCTCGGAGACGGCCATCGGCGACGCCATAAGGGCGGCCCTGGGATCGCTGCGCGGCCAGATCGTCTCCGGCGTCGTGATCTTCTCGGACGGGCGGAACAACGCCGGGACCGCCCCCAAGGAGATCGCCGCCCAGTGCAGGCAGCGATACATCCCCATCTACACGGTCGCCGCCGGCGTACCCCACGCGCCCACGGACATCGCCCTGGGGGAGATCGAGGCCCGCGACGCCGTCCTTGCGAACGACGTCATGAAGATCGCCTTCAAGATACGCAGCCGGGGCTACGAGGGGGATACCGCCAGCGTGGGGCTCTGGGCCTACTCGATCAAGGAAAATGAGAAGGATCTCTCCTTGCTCCCGCGCGACCTGGAAAACCTGATCACCAGGTCCCAGAAGGTGCTGGACCACCGGGTGACCTTGCAGGGGAACAACCAGAAGCAGTCGGAGGCGCTGGACTACAGCCCGAAGACTCCCGGCGAGTACCTGCTCATCCTCAAGGTGGACGCGAGGCCCGACGAGATCACCGATTCGAACAACTACCTCACCCACCGGCTGCGCGTCGCCGACGACAAGATCAGGGTCCTCTACGTGGAACATCCGCCGAGGTACGAGTTCCGGTTCCTGAGGAACGCGCTGATACGCGACACGAAGATACTATGCCATACGCTGCTGACGTCCGCCGACGAGGGCTTTCCCCAGGACCACACCAAGTCCGACGACCCGCTCTTCCGCGAGCCGCTCAAGGAATTCCCGAAGGATCTCCAATCCCTGCTCGAGTTCGACGTGGTGATCTTCGGCGACGTAGAGCCAGGCTTCCTGGGCCCGGAGGCCGCCAGGCACATAGAGACCTTCGTCGTCGAGTTCGGCGGGGGCCTGATCTTCATCTCGGGGGCCCTGTACAACCCGCGGTCCCTCGCGGGGACACCCCTGGCGAACCTGCTGCCGGTGGTGCCGGAGGAGCCCGGCGGCATATCCGCACAAGATCAGGTCCATGCGCTGGTCCACGGGTACGTCCTGACGCCGGACGGGAAGACCCATCCGATCACACAGTTCAAGGAGTTCAGGGGGGACAGGGACCGCAACCTCGAACACTGGGAGGACCGGGACCGCAAGGGCGACGGGATGATCGGCATCCGCTGGTTCCAGCGGGTCAAGAAGCTCAAGGCGGGCGCCTCGCCGCTGGTGGAGGTCGCCGGGTCCCAGGGCGAATCGTCGCGCCCGCCCCTCTTCGTGGTCCAGCACGTGGGACGGGGCCGCGTCTTCTGGAGCGCCACCGACGAGACGTGGCTCTGGCGGGGCCTCGTGGGCGACTATCCGTACTTCTACCCCTTCTGGCAGCAGGCCCTCTACTGGGCCCGCGAGGGAAAGCTCCTGGGGGCCAGGCGGTACAGGATCAGCGTCGACAAGGACCGGTACACCCGCGGGGAGAAGGTCCAGGTGTTCGTCAACGCGTACGACGAGAAGTTCGAGCCGAGGCACGATGAACGGATCGAGGTGAGCGTCGACCCGCCCGCGGGCGAACGCCTCCGCATCACGCTGGTGCGGGACAAGACCCGGGCGGGATATTACGAGGGTGAGTACACGCCGACGGACACAGGTCCCTACAAGATATGGGCCGGGGAGGAGGACGAGTCCACCCGCGCGTACGCCAGGTTCTCCGTCTACATACCCGACAGGGAGGAAGAGGATCCGTCCCTCGACGAGGCGACCCTGAAGGAACTAGCCGCGGAATCCAACCGCGGGATATATTTCACACTGGACGACGTGGGGAGGTTGCCCAAGGAGGTCCAGAAGAGCGAACTGCAGCTGACGGAGACGAAGGAGGATGACCTCTGGGACTCGCCGCTGGTCTACCTCCTCTTCGCGCTGCTGATCACCGTTGAATGGATCCTGCGCAAGGTTTTCCGGATGCTGTAACCCGATGTTAGGTAATCGACGCCGGGCTCTCCTCGACATCGCCGTTGCGGCGGCCGCGCTGGCGGTCCCGGCGTCGGCCGGCCAAGACGACGGGCCGCCCGCCGGCGCCGGGTTCGCCAACACCGCCCACCTGAGGCAGTACCCCGATCTCGACCGCCTTCGCGACAAGGCGGCGGCCCTGGCGGGTGAGAGGCGTTACGCGGAGGCGCTGGCGATCTACGAGCAGGCCCTCCGCGACGGCCCCAGCACGGTGGTCCCCCTTGGGCCGGACCGCGCCTGCGGCGTTTGGGAATACGTGATGGGCCGGATCGCTTCCTGGCCGGAGGAGGGGAAGGAGGTCTATCGCCGCGGCGTGGACCCGTCCGCCGAGCGCATATTCCAGGCCGCCAAGAGCGCCGGCGATCCCGAGGCCCTGGAGGACCTGGCCGGTCGGTATCCCTTCTCCTCGTTCGTCAACGACGCGCTTTCCCTGGCCGCCGGCCTTTGGCTGGACCGGGGCGAGCCCGGGCGGGCCGCCTCCCTGTTGGAGAGGCTCCTGGCGGCGGAAGGCGCCGCCGCCAGGCCCGCCACGATCGCCAGGCTGGGCATGGCCTGGGCGCGCTCGGGACAGAAGAAGAGGCTTGAGGAGCTTGCGGAAAGGGCCGCCAAGGAGCACGCGGCGGCGTCCGTGGTCCTGGGTGGCCGGGTGGTGAACTTGGCCGAGGCCCTCAGTGGGATGAGGCGCGCTGCCGTCGATGGTGCCCCGACGGCGGCCACCCTGGAGATCCCCTCCTGGGAAACGATGGGAGGACATCCATCCGGCACGCGGGCGGCCGAGCCCGGCGTCCAGGCGTCCCGCCTGGCCTGGAGGGCGCCGCTGCGGCTGATGCAGTACTTCGCCGACCCGCTCCTGACGATGCAGCGGGGGTTCGCCGCCTTCCCGGCCGGCGAGTTCCGCCCCTTCTTCCCGGCCGTCTCGGACGGCATGCTCTACGTCCACAATGAGACGACCCTGTACGCCTACAATCTCTTCGCCAGGCGGCCCGATCCCCTCTGGCGTTTCGACGTGCCGGCCCCCGAGGGCGAGGTCATGTTTGAGGACAGGCTCATCTACGCCACCGCCGTGCACGAGGGCCGGGTCTTCGCCAATCTGATGACGGCCGTCGACCGCCCCGACGACCAGCTGGGGTACGTGCGGGTCAAGTACCCATTCCCCAGACGCGCCCTCTTCGCGCTGGACGCCTACACCGGCAGGCTTCTCTGGAGGCTCGGGGGCGAGATCCGCAAGGATTCCCTTGAGGAGAACGTCACGTTCTCGACCCCGCCGACGGCCGAGGACGGCCGCCTGTACGTCGGCGCCGTCCGGCAGAAGGAATCCACCGATCCATTCGAGCATTTCGTGCTTTGCATCGAGGCCGCCACCGGGAGGGTCATATGGTTCACCTTCGTGGCCTCCGGCGGCACGGAGATCAACCTCTTCGGCAACTCCATCCGCGAGTCCCTCGGGTCGCCGGTGGCGGTCGACGGCGACTCTGTTTACTACTGCACCAACCACGGGGCCGTGGCGGCGATCGAGAAGAAGAGCGGGAGGCTGCGCTGGGTCTACCGGTACCCCCAGGTCCCCGTGCGCCCCGCCCGCACGATCCACGTCTTCAGGAGCCGGTTGGGATGGATCAACTCGCCGCCGGTGGCCGCCTCCGGGATGGTCGTGGTGACGCCCATGGACGCCCCTTCCGCGTACGGCCTCGACGCGCGCACGGGGGAGCCGCGGTGGGCGCGGCCTCGCTCGCCGGAGACGCGCACGATCTACGGGGCCCTTGACGGCACGTTGGTGATCGGCGGCGAGGGACTCGAATTGGTCGACATCCGCACCGGGAAGCTGCTGGCCCTGACGGGGCCCGAGCTGCGCGGGACCGGCCGGGGCGTCGTGGCCGCGGACGGGATCTACGTGCCCGCCGCCGACGGCCTGCGGCGGGTGAAGTGGGACGGGTCCTGGGAGAGGCGCTCTCCTCGCGAGGCCGCCGAACAGGCATGGGGTGTACCGGCCCGTCTCGGGGGCGGCAACCTGATAGTGGTGGACGGTGCGGTGGTCCTGGCGGCCCATGACGGGATAGAGGTCTATTTCGACCGCCGGGACCAGGAGAGGGCCATTCGCGCCGAGCTGGGGAGAGATCCCGACAACCCGGCGCTGCTGTACCGTGGGGCGATCCGCCTCCTCGAGTCGGGGGCCGCCGGGGAGGCGGAAGATCTCCTGTCGCGATTGGTGGAGCGCGGCGGGGAGGACGCCCGTGCCCGGCCGGGGGGGGAGCGCATACTGAGGGCGGCCCGTAAGAGACTCTGGTCGGCGCGATTGGCGGCGGGCCGCGCCGCGCTGGAGGCGCGCGACTACCGTGAGGCGGCCGGACATTTCAAGAGGGCGGGCGCCGCGGCCCCTGACGCCGCCTCCCGCGCGGAGGCCGTCTTCCTCCTGGCGCGCGCCATCGCCGCGGGGGGCGATGCGCGCGGGGCCGTCGCCGAGCTCCAGCGGCTCCTTGCCGAGCCTGCCGATGAGGCGGCGGGGGGCGTTCCCCCCTGCGAGCGGGTGCGCGGGGAGATCGACGCCGTGCTGAAGGCGGCGGGGCGCGAGGCGTACGCCCCCTTCGAGGCTGAGGCCCGGCGGTTCTTGGAGACGGCCAGGCGCGAAGGGACCGCGGACGCCTGCCTGAGGGTCGCACGTCTTTATCCTAACAGCCTGGCGGCCGAGGAGGCGCTGCTGGAGGCGGCCGGCGCGCACGCGAGGCTGGGCAGGACCGAGGAGGAGATCGAGGTCCTGAGGCGGTTCCTGCGGGAATACCCGTCGTCCGACCGTTCGCCGGAGGCTCACGCGCGTTTGGTACGCGCCCTCGAACTGAAGGGGCGCTGGGACAGCGCCGCTTCTCTGCTGCGGAGGCTGGCGAGGACTTCCCCGGACGCGCTGGTCACGGGCGAAGACGGCGGGCGGCTGACCGCGCGCGAGTTCGCGGAGCGGCGGCTGGGAGGCGAGGCCTACAGGCGCCCGCATGGAGCGGCGCCCCTTCCGGCGCTTTCCGTGCCCCTCCGGAAGGTATTTGAGCACGCGGATCCGGAGGGCCGCCAGGGTGTGTTGCTTGATGTCGCCGGTACGCCGCCGGCGGCGGCATCCGAGCTCCTCCTTGTGAATTACGGGACGGAGGTGAAGGCCTTCGACCTCCGGCGCGGCTCCGAGGCGTGGCCGCCTGTAAAGGTGCCCTCCGCCGTTCTGTACGCGGCCTACACGGAGGATTCGCTCTTGCTGGCCGGCCAGAGGAGCGTCCTGCGGGTCGATCCCCGCGGAGGCCAGGTGTTATGGCGGTACGTCTCGCCCACGGCGATGCGGGGCTTCGTTATGACCGGCGGGTTCCTGTGCTTCATCAGGCCGGACGCAGGCGGGCTGTCGTCCACGGTTTCCGCATTGGAGCTGGGGCGGGGCACGACCGCCTGGACGCAACCTTTCGGGGGCGCCTACCGGGTCGCCTCGGACGGCTCGATCCTCCGGTCGGCGGGCGAGGCGGTGGTATTCATAACCTTGGAGCCTTATCGGATCAGGATCTACGACAGGGAGACCGGGAAGGAACTGGCGTCCAATGCCTCCTTCACGCCCGATCTGACGGCGGAGATTGAGTACGCTTCCGATGCGCTGGTGCTGATATCGTCACGTGATCAGTTCATTGAGGCGTACGCCATGCCCGCGGGCGCCCTGCGGTGGAGGTCCTCGCTGAGGGGTGTGATGATCCGGACGATGGAGGTTCATGCGGGGCGTGTGGTTTACTCGGGTTTCGAGGGTGCATCGCGGGAATTTATGTTAATGAGGACGTTGGATTTGGAAGGCGGGAAGATACTGCGGAGCCGGGAGGGGATCGATCTGGGGGATGTCCGCTTCATGCGGCTGGACGGTGAGATGGCATATTTCGTCTCGAAGGAACGGCCCGAATCCGCCGTCGCGGTCCGTGCGGTGCGCCTCGGCGATCTTACGACGGCATGGAGGATACCCATGGGGTGGCGCGACGCCACGCTTTTCCCGCCGGCGCTGGCGCGGGACCACGTGGTTGTAATGGGATTCGAAAGCGGCCCGGAAGGGCGGTTTTCCTTCAACGCGGCCGTGCTTGATAGGTCGGGCAGGGTGTCGCAGAATATGCGCAGCGGGCCGATTTACGACAGGCCTCCGTACGCGGCGTTGTCCAACGGCCGGCTGGTGCTCAGCGTAGACAATAGGGTGGAAGTATTTCGGTGATGCGTCCAGCCATCTTCGCGGCGCTGTTGTGCGTCCTGCCTCTCCCCGGTGGATCCGCCGATCCCGCCCAGGGTCGGGGAGTGCCCTTGCGGCCCGAGATCGGTTTCGATGCCCGGGTCCGCGACGCGGTGGATCGGGGCCTGGCCTACCTGGCCTCACGCCAGAATCCCAACGGCTCGTGGGTCAACCGCGTGGGTTACAAGCTCTACGACAATTATTTCGGCGATGAGCACGAGTCCGTCGACGTCACGGCCCTGGCGTGCATGGCGTTCGTCGCGGGGGGCAACGTCCCCGGGCGCGGGAAGTACGGGCGGAACGTGGCCAGGGGTTTGGACTGGCTCCTGTCCAAGGTGCGGGAGGAGGACGGGTACATCACCCACGGCGGCTCGCGGATGTACAGCCATGCGTTCGCCACGCTCTTCCTGGCCGAGATATACGGGATGACCCGCCGGCCGGACATCAAGCCGAAGCTGAAGCGGGCGGTGGGCCTGATAGTCAACTCCCAGAACCGGGAGGGAGGGTGGCGCTACCAGCCGATCCCCGTGGACGCGGATCTGTCGGTGACGGTTTCGACACTGCAGGCGCTGCGGGCGGCACGAAACGTGGGCATAGCGGTCCCTCCGGATACCATCGAGCGGGCCACGCGCTACGTGCTGAGGTGCGCCACGCCCCATGGCTTCCGGTATCAGGACAGCATGCCGGATTACGGCATGCGCAACGACACCCGCATATCGTACGCGCTGACGGCCTGCGGGATCGTCTCACTTTACAGCGCGGGGCTTTACGACTCGAGGGAGCTCCGGAGCGCCCTGAGGGTGTTGCGCGGGAGCACCAACGCCGGATACATGGGGAAGCTGCACTACTTCTACGGCCACTATTACGCGGCCCAAGCTATGTATATCGCCGGGGGCGACGACTGGATCAATTACTACAGGACCATCAAGGCCGAATTCCTCGGCCGGGGCGGGCAGCAGCCGGGGGGCTATTGGGAGGATGACGTGGGCAGGAATTACGCCACCGCCATGGCCTGTCTGATCCTGCAGATCCCCTGCGAATACCTACCCATCTTCCAGAAGTGACCTCCGCGTTCATAACTCTTTGAATCGCATGGTGTTGGGAGCGATAAATATTCTGCGGGCAAACGCCGATCAAATATAATCGGCGGTATAATAACCGGTCTTATGAATACTGTCTTGGGTGCGTTGGACGAGCTCTGGCGGCAGGGGCGTCTTAAGGATCTGGAGGAGGACTTGGACCGGTTCATCCGGTCCAACCTGGAGGAGATCCGCAAGGCCCTCCGGGAGGGGCAGGACAGGGATTTGGACCTGGCCCGCCGCCGGTACAGCAGGGGGGAGCTCAACGACCGCCAGATGGTGGACTTCTGCGTACGCACCGTCTTGCGCCGCAGGGGTTCATGCAACCCGCGCAGGGACATCCTCGAGCAGTGGAAGGAGATAGAGAAGGAGGTTTGGTACGAGGGCGAGCGCCGCAATGGACCCGTCCCCGCTGACATTCGCGACCGGATAGCCGTCAGCTGGTGCCGGAGCCACGCGGGGAACTGGCGCGACTGGCGCATCTTTCAACTCCTTTACATCTGGGACAAGAAGGCTGACGAGTACACGCGGCTAATAGCCTCCACCGACGGGTCACAGGCTGCTTCTTGAGGTCCCTTCTCCCCCGCCGGATTCTTTGCTAGACTTCCCGCCATGGTCGTGGTGCTCAAGACCGAGGGGCTCACCAAGCACTTCGGGCGGATCCGGGCCGTGGACGAGGTGAGTCTCGACGTCCAGGAGGGGGACATCTACGGTTTCCTGGGCCTCAACGGCGCAGGCAAGTCCACCACGCTGCGGCTCATCCTGCGCCTGATGAGGCCCACCCGCGGCCGGATCTTCGTATTCGGGCGCGACAACCGGGCCGATTTCATCGAGATCATGAGGGATGTAGGATCGCTGGTCGAGTTGCCCGCTTGCTACCCCTACCTTTCGGCCTGGAAGAACCTGGAGGTCCTGCGGCTGGCCCGCGGGGGGGTGCCGCGGTCCCGCATCGAGGAGGTCCTCGGGACGGTGGGGCTCCTGGAGCGAATGCACGACCGCGTGGCGACCTACTCTCAGGGCATGCGCCAGAGGCTGGGGATCGCCGCGGCGCTGCTGTCGCGTCCCAGGCTGGTGATCCTCGACGAACCCACCAACGGCCTGGATCCCCAGGGCATCAACGACATCCGAGAGGTGATCCGATCGCTCAACCGCCGGGAGGGCGTTACGTTCCTGATATCCAGCCACCTCCTCCACGAGGTCGAGATCACCTGCAACCGCGTGGGGATCATAAAGGAGGGGCGGCTGATCCTGCAGGACACGGTGGCGGGGATCCTGGCCCGCACCACCAGCGGTGTCTCCGTGAGGTGCGACCGGGTCCCGCGAGCGCTTGAGGTCCTCGGCGCGCAGGGCTGGGTACGGAAGGCCGGCGAGGACGGAGGGGGGGGCATACTGGTGGATTGCGACCCCGCAGACTTCGCGAGGGTGAACGCCGTCCTCCACCAGGCGGGCGTGGCGGTGAGCGAGCTTTCGCCCGTTCGCAAGACGCTGGAGGAGTTCTTCTTGTCCCAATGATGGCGAGAGTGGCGAGGCTGATAAGGGCGGAGTTCCTCAAGATATTCGGCCATCCCTTCGTTTACGTGGCCTTGGCGGTCGTGGCGGCGGCCTCGATAGGGGGAGCATGCCTGGGACCGGGATTCAGGGCCCAGAAGGAGACCGTCTGGCGCCACTTCAATTCGATACAACTGTTCGCCTACGGGTTCGACTACGGCCTGACCTTCGCCACCTATGTCCTGGTCATCTTCTCGTCGATGATGTTCGCGGGGGAGTTCGACAGGGGGACGATCAAGAACCTCCTCGCATGTCCCGTCACGCGCCTGGATCTCTTCATTGCCAAGGGCCTATCCACCGTGGCCCTGTCGGTCATCCTCTTCGTCTTCGTGTTGTACGTGAGCCTGGCGTACGCCCTGGCCCGGGGGGATCTGGGACCCGTCTGGGACACCGACTACTACCTGGTCCAGAGGGAGTACGGCTTCATCGCGGCGTTCGCCCGGAAGGCCGTGCTGATATGTTTCCTGCCTTTCCTGGCCGCCGGCTTCATGGGGCTGCTGGTTTCGAACTGGACCGAATCCTCCGGCTACGCGGTGGCGATGGGGCTGATCCTCTTCCTGTTGGCGGAGCTGGCCACCCGGATGATGACCCGCGGGAGGGAATTCCTCTTCCTCCACTACGCGCCTTACACGCTGGAGATGCTGAAGCGCTTCGCCGAGGGGGGCGGCGAGATGTGGAGATCCGAGCTCGACGAGAAGCTCCTCTACGTCAAGGTCCCGCTCCTCTACATGGCGGCCTTCATCCCGCCGGCTTACGGGATATTCCGCGCGCGCAACATCCACGTGTGATCCTGGAGGTGTCCCATGCTGACGACAAGGCGCCTCTTCCTGGGGGCCGCGGCGGCCGCAGGCGCCGCGTCGGCCCAGCGCGCCCCGACCGGTCCGCCGTTCAGCGTGAACCACGACCTGCATACTCACACGGTCCACTCCGACGGGGCGCACTCCGTGGCGCTCCACGTCCTGGAGGCTCGGGCGTTCGAACTCGATGCCGTCGCGATCACGGATCATCACACCCCCCAGTACGAGATATGCCGGTCCGACGAGGCGTTCTCCCGATACCTGGAGGAGATCGAGCGCGCGCGGTCGGGCCAGGAGGACGTCATCGTGCTCAAGGGCGTGGAGGCCACGGTGCTGGACGTCTCTGGGCGCGTCACCCTCGACGAGCGCCGTGCCGCGAGGCTGGAGTGGATCCTTTGCGACATCGGCGGCGCGTCGGAAGGGACGCTGAAGAACACGCCCTCCGACAAGGGTAAGTATGTCGAGAACGTCGTCCGCACCTACCTGGCGCTGTGCGACGTCCCCTACCTGAACGCCATCGCCCATCCGTTCAACACCGGCAACACCGCGCCCTCAGCGCTGCCGGAGGATTACCCCGCGCCCCTGCTGCGCGAGCTGGCGGAGAAGATGGCCGCCAAGGGCAAGGTGTTCGACGTGATGAACGACATGATCTTCTGGTTCCAGAAGGCCGGTGTCCCGCCCCGAGCCCTGACGGCGCAGTACGTAGAACTGGTCAAGTTATTCGCGTCGGCGGGCGTCAAGTTCCAGGTCTCCTCCGACGACCATCGCACGGGGCTGGGCAACACGAGGTGGTCGCAAATCGTGCTTTCGCGTGCCGGCGTCCCGCCGGGTCAAGTGGTGGATCCGAAGGGGATACGCCTCATAGGGGGGCGCTGACCCCGGGCAGGGGGCTATCGCGGCGCGGCCGGCGGCCCGTTTAGCCTCCGCCAGGCGTTCATCGACCGGGCCAGGTGGTCGCGGGCGTCGCCCGGGATGCCGTAGCACTGGAGCCTTGAGGAGGTGAAGGATTTGCCCGAGGCGGGGGTCGTAACCCTGTTTGGCGCCCTGCGGGACGTCCGCGCGGATGTATATCTGGAACAGCCCGGTAACATGATCCTCCGGTGCGGCTTGCGGGTCAGGACGGCCGGAATTGCCTTGAAGGCGGGCGGCCGGGCCGGTAAAATGAGTCTTCCATCCATGAAAATTTCCTCCCTGATCGAACAGCGGATGGTGAAGTGCGGCCTTTCCGCCACCACCAAGGAGGAGGCGCTGGACGAGATCGTCCGTGTCATGGTGGAAGGCACCCCCGGCCTTTCGTTCAGGGAGCTCCGGTCGGCCCTTTCCGACCGGGAGAAGCTGGGGCCGTTCTCGATGGTCAAGGGCAGCGCCTTCCCACATGCGCGCACGGAGAAGATATCCGACTTCCGTGTCGCCCTGGGGACGGCGCCGGGGGGCCTCGATTTCAAGGCCCCGGACGGCACCCCCGTCCGGGTGATAGTCCTCTTTGCCGTCCCCAAGAAGCACTCGAGCCTCTACCTGCAGACGCTGGCCCGGTTCATAAGCCTCTTCGGCAGAGAGCACAACCTCGAGGAGATCGTGCGCGCCAAGGAGCCCAAGGAGCTGTTGGCGGCGATCGACGCCGCGGCCCTCAGGCTTCCGGGCGTCTCCTGGGCCCCTCCCGTCTCGAGCGTCACGCGCGACACGCCGCTGTCCGAGGTGATCGACATCATGTCGTCCGGCAACGTCGAGGCGGTGCCCGTTGTGGACGCCGAGGGCAACCTGGTCGGCGAGCTGGCGACCTCGACGCTGCTCCGGCTCGGCGTGGGGTCGGCGGGCGTCGAGAAGGCCTCCGGCGGGATGGGGGCGCCGGACGGGGTCATCCGCGCGCATGCCTCCTGTCCCGTGGGCGAGTTGGGCGTGATCTCAACCAACGGCTACAGCACCGTCCAGGAGGACGAGCCGCTGGTGGAGATAGCGGTCAAGCTCTCCTGTGCGGGGGCCCGGGGCGCGTACGTCCTGCGGGGCCGGAAGCTGGTGGGCGCCATTACGGCGGGAGAGGTCCTCAGGCGACTCTCCGGGGGCCAGTGATGGCCGAGGCGCGCGGATCGCCGGCACTGCCCCTCTACTCGCAGGGCGCGGATCTCTTCAAGAAGGGCCGGTACGACGAGGCGATCCAGCAGTTCAAGCTGGCCGCGGAGGCCGACCCCAAATTCTACCGGGCCTGGGCGTTTCTGGGCATGGCCTATGCCCAGCAGGGGCAGCTGGATCAGGCCATAGAGGCGTACAGGAAATGCATTGACGTGGAGCCCACCTATCACAAGGCGTTCAACAACATCGGCGAGTTGTACAGGCGCAAGGGCTTGCTGGATTACGCCGCCATGGTCTTCAAGATGGCCAGCGAGATAGATCCTTCTCATTCGCACTACTTCTACAATCTGGGCATAACCTATTTCGAGATAGGAATGTACCCGCAGGCGGAGGAGGCGCTCTCCAGGGCCTATGCGCTGGAGCCGGGAGATTTCGATTACGCCACCGAGCTGGCGCAGGTGCTCTTCACCCAGCGGAAGTACGAGGCGGCCGCAGAGACGCTGTCGGCCTTCCTGGAGGCCCATCCCGACCACGAACGGGCCGCCGAAACGCGCGCGCGGGTGTCGATGCTCAGGCGCATGGCCGAGCAGCACCGCGCGCTGGCGAAGGAGTCGGCCGGCGCCGACAAGGACAAGTCGGAGATCCGACGCGCGCCGATCGAGGAGGAGGTTGCGCCGGAGGAGAGCGCCCAGACCAAGCTGGAAGATGCCCCGCCAGAGAAGCGGACCGAGCAGCCGCCGGCCTGAGGCCCACCGGGCGGCGGTCCCCGTTGCGGGGGCGGGCTGATCAGGATAGGATGCTTTTCCCCGGCCTTCTTGAGGCCCCTGAAGGGAGGAGACGATGGACGCCGTAGTAGGACGGCGGGAGTTCATGCGGCTTGCGGCGGGGGGCGCTTGTGCGCTTTGCGCCGGATGCGCCCGTTCCCGGCCCAAGGAGACCCCATTCCCGGTCCTGGTGAGTCCCGGGAGCTGGTCATCCAAGGTCAAGGTCGCCAAGGTGTACCTTGGCGTCCCCAAGGCCCACTGGCCGACGCCGCTTATGGACCTCAACGAGGAGGTCCAGCGATACGAGTCCGAAATGGCCAAGATGGGCAAGGCCTTCGCCGACGTGGAATGGGTTGTCGACACGTTGGTGACCAAAAAGGAGCAGGTGGAGGGTCTGGGGGATAAGGTGCAGGAGGCCGACGGCATCTTGGCCATTCATCTCTCCATGGGCGTCACTGAGATGCTGAAAATGCTCCTATCCTTCAAGAAGCCCACGATGCTCTACGCGGCCCCTTACTCCGGCCACGAGTGGACCCGCTTCGGGGCGATACGCAACAGCCCCGAGGGGGAGCTCCTTGAATGCGTCCTCACGAGCGACTTCAACGAGCTGGCGGCCGCGGTGCGCCCGTTCCGGGCCATCCACCACCTCCGCGAGGGAAAGATACTCAACCTCACGACGCGGTCGCTGTCGGCCGACTATCTCAAGGCGGTTGGCGACAGGCTGGGCGCGAAAATCCAGGTGATAGATCTCCCCCGGGTTATGGCGGCCTACGAGGCCGTTGATCACGCGGCGGCCGAGAGCGAGGCCGACGCCTGGATCGCCGGGGCCGAGGAGGTCCTCGAGCCGGACCGCGACGAGATCGTCCGGTCCTGCCGTTTGGCGCTGGCGTTCGAGCGCATGGTCACCGAGGAAAAGGCCACGGCGCTCACGGTGGACTGCTACGGGACGATGTACCGGAAGCTGCCGGCGTTCCCCTGCGTGGGCTTTGTGAGGCTAAACGACATGGGGCTGGCCGGCATATGCGAGTCGGATCTCTCCAGCGCGCTGACACAGCTCATTCTCCAGGGGCTTTCGGGGAGGCCGGGGTTCATAAGCGACCCGACCATGGACGAGTCCACCCGCAGCATAATACTGGCCCACTGCCTGGGGAGCCGGCGCATGGACGGCCCGGATGGGCCGGTGGCGCCCTACCGCCTGCGCACCATAATGGAGCGCCAGGAGGGGTGCGTCCCGCAGGTCCGCATGCGGGTGGGCCAGAAGGTGACACAGGCGATCCTCGTGGGGACCGACCAGATCCGATATTTCACCGGGAGGGTGATCGATTCCCCGTGGATCAACCGCGGCTGCCGGACCAAGATAAACGTGCGGATCGACGGCGATCCTGTGAAGCTGTGGCAGAACTGGTCGCACGGCCTGCACCGCGTGACCTGTTACGGCGACCTCCGGCGCGACTTGGAGCGCTTCTGCCGGTTCAAGGGAATAAGGCTGTTGAACGAGGCGGTCTGACGCTCCGTCCGATGCTCCGGATCGGCTGCATCCCCTATCTCAACGGCCGGCCTCTGATAGAGGGGTTGAAGGGGATCGTCTTCCGCCCGCCGTCGGAGCTTGTCCGCCTCCTTGAGCGGGGGGAGGTGGACGCGGCGATCGCCCCGTCCGCGGAGGTCCTGCGCCGCGGGTGGGATTATGTACCCGGCATAGCGATCGCCTCGCCGGGGAAGACCGACAGCGTCCGCCTCTATCACAAGGTTGAGATACCCGACGTCCGCCGCGTAGCCCTCGACCGCAATTCGCGGACCTCCAACCTGCTGGCGCGCGTGATCCTGGAGAGGCATTACGGACTCAGGCCGTCGTACGTCGTGCGCGATCCCTCGCGGGGGCTTTCATTCAGGGACGTGGATGCGGCGGTGACCATAGGCGACGCGTCCTTTGTGCCTCGGAGGGTGCCGCACCTCGACCTGGGAACGGAGTGGAAGGCGTTCACGGGGAGGCCGATCGTCTACGCGCTCTGGGCGTACCTGCCGGGCCATCCCCGTGCCCGGGAGATCGCGGAAACCCTGAGGGCGGCGAAGGAGAGGGGCCTGCGGCGCATCGACAGGATCGCCCGGAGGGAGGCGGCGAGGCTGGGGCTCACGCAGCGGTTCTGCCATTCGTATCTTTCCAAGTGCATCACTTACGACCTGGGACCCGCCGAGCGGGCGGGCCTGCGGCTCTTCGGAATTTATGTTTGGGAATATTCGCGCCGTCCTTGACAAGGCGCGTTCCGGGGGCCGGCTCGAGGCCTCCGAGGCGCTGGCCCTTTTCGAGCGCGGGGGACTTCTGGAACTCGGCGAGGCCGCCGATGCCGTCCGCTGGCGGCTGCACCCGGAGCCCGTAGTAACTTACATAGTCGATCGGAATGTCAACTACACCAACATCTGCGCGACCCGGTGCTCGTTCTGCGCGTTTTCGCGCCCGTTGGGTCACCCCGAGGGATACGTCCTGACCCGGGAGGAACTGGCCGAAAAGATCCGGCTTACGAAGGAGGCCGGCGGCTGCCAGATACTCCTCCAGGGCGGCCATCATCCGGCGCTCGAGCTCGGGTGGTACGAGGATCTGCTGCGGTTCGTGAAGTCGTTCGGCATTCACGTCCATGGCTTCTCGCCCCCGGAGATCCAGCACTTTGCCGCGGTCGGCGGGATCGGGGTGCGGGACGTCCTGGTGCGCCTCAGGGCCGCGGGACTCGACTCGATCCCCGGCGGGGGCGCGGAGATACTGGTCGACGAGGTGCGCCGTCGAATAAGTCCGCGGAAGGCCACAGCGGATCAGTGGCTGGAGGTCATGGAGGAGGCCCACAAGATGGGTCTCAAGACCACGGCGACGATGGTCTTCGGTCACGTGGAAACCTGGGCCGACCGGGTGGAGCACCTGCTGCTGTTGCGGCGGCAGCAGGACAGGGCCGCGGCGCGCGGCAACGGCGGCGGCTACACGGCCTTCATCTGCTGGAGCATGCAGACGGAGAACACGGCCCTGGCGGGTCTGCGCCCCGCGGGTGCGCATGAGTATCTCCGGACGCTGGCGGTTTCCCGCCTGGTCCTGGACAACTTCCCCAACGTCCAGGCGTCGTGGGTGACCCAGGGGGAGAAGATCGCCCAGCTGGCGCTCAGGTGGGGGGCCAATGACATGGGCTCGACGATGATGGAGGAGAACGTGGTGCACCAGGCGGGCGCCGACTTCCGCATGACGGAGGCTCGTATCAGGGCGCTGATCGAGGACCTGGGGCTCCAACCCCGCCGCCGCACCCAATCCTACCAGGTTATAAATCAAAGCGTTTGATTCATCTCGCGATTGATTATGAACCAAAGTGTTTGATTCATAATAGGGAGAGGTAGATGGAGCGGATGGCGGCGGCATGGCGGCGGACGTCGTAGAGGCGGAGCGCCTTTCGCCGGCCCGCGCGGCCCATCCGGCGGCAGAGATCTCTGTCCGAGGCCAGACGCTCGATAGCGCCGGCGATGTTCTCGGGCGTGTCGTCAATCACGATGCCGGTCACGCCGTCGTCGACGATCTCGGGGATCATCCCGCGGCGGGCCCCGATCACGGCCTTTTCCATGCACATGGCCTCTCGGATGGCCCGGCATGTCCCGTCGGAGCCCGGCACAAGGAACAACAGCGCGTCGAATCCCGCCAACGTGTCGAGGTACCCGCCGCCGAGGTAGCCGGTGAACGTGACGTTGGAAAGCCCCAGACGCCTGGCCGGTTCGACCGCGACTTCATTCATGTGAGTGCCGCGGCCCACGACGATCACGCGCAGATCGGGGACCCGTGCCAGTTTCACCCCTTGGAGGAGGACGTCGAACCGGCGGTGGCGCTGCATCCGGGCGACCACCCCCACCACGAAGCCGTCGTGGGGCGACTCTCGGGGCGTGAAGCGATCCAGGCGCATCCCGGGGTCGATCTTCCATCCCCTCAGTCCGAACCGGCGGGCGTCGGCTTCGAGGGCCGCCTGAGAGCATGTGACGTAGCCGTCGGTGAGCCGGCGGTAGAGGGCGCAGGTGGCCGGGTTCCAGGGGGTGGGGATGGCCTTATGATTCGTGCGCACGATCTTAGCGTGGCGTGATTTGCGGGCCCCCAGGCCGCCCACTATGTGGTCGTGCGATGAATGGACGTGAAGGATGTCGTAGCGGCGACAGGCCTCGGCGATCTTCAATATGTCCGAGAGGTTTTTATGGGGCCATAAAGACCGTTCCAGCCCGAAGTCGTGGACGGGCGCAAGACCGCGCTCAATGGCGCGCTGGGGCAGTGAGTTCTCGGCAGCCGGAGGGGCGGGCGGGCAGGCTAGGTCGGCCTCCACACCCAGCGCCCGGAGTTCAAGGCAGAGTTCCAGTGTTGGCTCGGAGGGGCCGGTCCACTTCCAGTCGCCGAAGAGATGCAGGACGCGCACGCTGGATCGATTATAGCGGGCCGCGGCGCCGCGCCGCTAAAACTCTTGATCGGCCGCGTATAACCCCTTAGACTTCACTCGAGTCCCCCGCAAGGTGGCGTACCCAAGTGGCTAAGGGGGGAGTCTGCAAAACTCCTATTCGCCGGTTCAAATCCGGCCGCCACCTCCAAGACATCACCTTCCATGCCGGCGTCACTATATCGAGTAAGTTTTCTTCAGGCACTCCATGGGTCCGTTTGAGCTCGTCGTCCGCCAGGGGACGCCCGTACAATAGGAACTTGGCCAACTCCCCGTCGAAGGCCTCCACGTCCGGGTGGTTGGTGGCGTCGCGTTCCCGCCCGATGGCCAGCTTGGAGGAATTCGCCTTCGGATTGACGGGGAAGGGCCTGGCCGAGACCGGCGTGTGGCCGTTGATGAACAGCTCGATCCGCACCTCGCCGGTGCCCGCGCCCATCCGTCCCGACACGACGTAGTATCTGTTCCCCCTGAGCGGTTCGGGCGCCACCACCATGGGGTTGTTGGCGTCCCAGCGGCCGAAGGTGATGCCGTTGCGTGATCCGATCCATACGCGGTTGTCGTCCGTCAGGTTGCCCCATATGCCCTCGAAGTTCCCTCCGTTCCTGAGGTTACCGAAGAAGGAGTTCACGTCCTTGAGACGGCTGTTCTGCCTTTAGGCGGCGATGACGGCGAACCAGGTGTAGCCGCCACCCGTGATGAGCGAGTCGAACGCGTCCTCGTCGTGATTTATCAGTTCCTGCCGCCGGAACACCACGGTATTGTGCCCTCCCACGGCGGGGACGGATTTCTTCAGGGTGGGGCGGCCGGAGCCCGGCACCTTCCGCCCCTTGTCGCGCTTGACGAATTCCCGGGGCGGGAAGGCGGATACCTGGCTGGTCCACTTCACCACCCGATCGCCATCCTCTACCTCCACGCCGCGGTCGGCGTCCAGGTCGAGGATGAGCCCCCTTTCGGCCGCCTGCGTCGGCCCCATCAATGCCGCCAGGAGCACGGACAGCGCGACGGCGGGCACGTTCATCGCCTGGGGGCCGTCATGGGGTTCTCCGGCGGCTGGGAGAGGAGTTTTCCGGTATTCTTGTCCCATATCCGGTCGCGGCGGGCCAGGCGGTGCTTGAAGTGACAGTCGGTGCATGCCGCCCCGCCGGCGGGAGCGCCGGGAGCGGGGGCGGGCTCGCGGACGATCTGGGAGCCCGGGTGGCACGCCAGGCATGATGCGTTGATCTTCTCGCGCGGGTACATTCTATCGGGCGCGGTGACGTTGTCCTCGTCGTTGGTGTGGGCTTTGGAATCACCGTGGCATTTCTCGCAGCCGACCCCGCCGCCGGCATGGAAGGCCACCAAGGGTTCCTCCTGGAAGTTGGCGTGGCAAACGAAGCATCGGTCGTTGTCGACGGTAGGCTCCTTGGGCGCGGCGTCCCCGGGGCGCGGCCGGGCGGGCAGTGCGTGTGGGGCGTCCGTTCGGGTCGCCGCCGCCGGGCATCCCGCCGCCACGGCCAGTGCCGCCACCGCCAGACAAGTCCCCAGCGGGAGGCCGGTTTTCCTCATCACGGTCGCTTTACACGTACTCCCATTCACGGAGCCACTTGTATCCGGGGGGAAGTTTGGCCCATGCCTCATCGTGTATCCGCTCCAGATCTCTGAGCTCGGCCTTGTCCAGCTGGCGCCGTTCCTTCACCGCCAAGGCCGCGTTGTCCACCTGTTCCACGCTGATGAGCCCGGGGATGGGCGCCGTTATCGCGGGATTGTTGAGGATGTAACGCAGGGCCATGCGGGCGGTCCTGTTGTCCTCCTCTTCGTGGGGATTGCCGGGCTGCCCGTCCCCCTTGAAGATCGCGTTCGATGAGAAGGGTTTGATCCCGAAGACGCCCACCTGGAGCTTGGTGATGGTTTCGAAGAGGCTGTCCTTCGGAAGTACCTTGCTTTTGGCCGTGTAGGGCGTGCATATGGCGTCGACCACGCCGGCGTAGGTCTCCAGCATCCACTTGATGTGAGGGCGGTCGTGGGAGGAAAAGCCAACGAAGCGAGCCTTGCCCTGCTTCTTGGCCTTCTCCAGCGCCTTCATCATCTCCTCAACCTCGCCTTGGGTGTGGTCGCTGCTCTTCTCGTGCATGGTGATGCGCCAGAAGTCGGTGTACTCCTCACCGCATTCCTTGAGACCCTTCTCGAGGGTTTCGAGGAGCTTTGCCTCCGTGCGCGAGTCCGCGAATCGCATCTCGCCGACGCCCCATGAGAAACCCAGGTACATTTTGTCGCGGCGGCCCTTGAGGGCCTTGCTGTATGCGCGCACCTCGTTGTTCCAGCATGCGTCTATGTAGTTGATGCCGCGCTCAATGCATCGGGTCACCACGTCGTAGCGGTTCTTGTCGAAGTCGGCGCCTCGGGCCTTCAACCGCTTCCAGTGACCTCCCAAGCAGACGGCGGAGACGTAGATGCCCGTCTTGCCGAGGGGGCGATACTCCATCTCCTTGTTGTAGCTGGGAATCTTCGAGGGATCTTCCTGCGCCCGCGAGGCCTGGACCGCGCTCAGCGCGGCGGCGCCGCGCGCGAGGAACTGACGCCGGCTGATGTCATCGCCGTCCATAACAGACCCTCCTTATTAAAAGCCTCCTTCAGTATACGCGCCTTGGTGCCCCATGTCCGACATTATTTGCCTGAGCCCCCCGGATTTCTTTACATCGCCCCACCCGAACTGTTAACGTTTCAGCGACGCGAAAACGTTAACAGTTCGGGGGCAGGCATGATCAAGACAATAGGGATCGACATCGGGACGTCGGGGGCCAAGGGGGTCCTCGTGGCGTTCCCAAGCGGGAAGGTGCTCAAGACCAGCCGGAAGTCCTACAAGCTTTACGCGGAGGGGAACCGCGCGGAGCACGAGGCGGAGGACTGGGTCAAGGCGGTCAAGGCCGTCATTCGCGAGCTTGGTAAGGCCGACGCCATAGGGATGGACGGGATGATGCACTCGGAGGTGTGCCTGGGCGAGGGCCCAGGCGCGCCGGCGGAGGGCAGGGCCATCCTGTGGTGCGACGGCCGTTCCGAGGCCCAGTGCGAGGAGATCATCCGCAAGGTGGGGCTCGATCTTCTCCGCGCGACCGTCGCCAACCGCCCATTCGCGGGGTTCACCCTGCCGCACCTGCTGTGGCGGAAGAAGCTCGGCACGGTGCTCATCTGCAAGGACTACGTCCGCTACCGCCTCACCGGCGAGATACGCCAGGAGATCAGCGACGCCTCGGGCATGGTCGCCTGGCACCTCTCCGAGGTTCGCTGGGCGAACGAGGTCCTGGAGAAGGTGGGGATTGATCCTGCCCTCTTCCCCAAGCCTTGCGGCTCCTGCGAGATCGTGGGGAAGTACAACGGCATCCCGGTCGTGGGCGGCGCGGCCGACAACGCGGCGGCGGCGGTGGGCATCGGGGTGGTGCGGGAGGGGCAGGCCTCCGCAAGCATGGGGACGTCCAACGTGCTTCTGGCCTGTCACGACAAGCCGGTCGTCGATCCGGAGATGCGGGTGCACACCTTCGCCCACGCCGTCCCCGGCAAGTTCCTCCAGCTGGGGTGCATGCTCACCGGAACCCGCTCCTTCGACTGGATCCTCAAGGTCGTCGGTGCCACGATTAAGAAGGCCCCGATCGCCGGCGACTCCAAGGGCCTCCTCTTCGCGCCGTACCTCGTCGGAGAGCGGACCCCATACGCAGACACGAGCGTCCGCGGGATGTTCGCGGGCCTGTCGACCGACCACGACGCCTCTCATTTCGTCCGCGCGGTGATGGAGGGGACCGCCTTCGCGCTCCGCGACGCCCAGGAGATCATGAAGGCCAAGTCGGTGCGGGTCACCGGAGGCGGGATGAAGAACCCGGTCTGGCGCCAGATCATCGCGGACGTGCTGGGCCTCCCCGTCATCACCGTCAACACCAGCGACGAGGGGGCCGCGTACGGGTCGGCGATACTGGCGGCGGTGGGCGTTGGGGCCTTCCGGTCGGTGGAGGAGGCCACCGACAAACTTGTGAGGGAAACCTCAGTCACCCGGCCGAAGAGGTCCTACGACGAGCAGTACGCCCGCTACCGGAAGCTGTATCCGGCGGCCCGTTCACTCGTCTGATCCGGGCCGCTTGCGCCGGGGCGGGCGCTCAGAATCCCGCCTGGATCCCGAGCTCGATGTCGAGCAGGAATAGCGGTCCAGGATCTATCGACACGGCCGCGTCGCGGCCCGGATCCGGACCGTCCGCCACGCGCAGTCCGAACCCGAACAAGAAGGCCAGCGGACCGAGGCGGTAGCCGTACCTGAGCCTGAGCTCGAAGACCGGAGAATCGGACTTCTCCAGCAGCTCGCCCTCGAAGGAGCCGCCCGCTTCAGCACGGAAATCGGCGCGGACCGCGTCGTATCTCAGCCAGCCGATCCCGGCCTTGAGTTCGCCGTAATGTCGCTCGAACACGGTGCCGGCGGCCTTGAATCCTGCCACGACCGAGGTCGCGGCGAGGTCGTCCGGCCGGAGCAGGTTGCCTTCGCTGTCCCGGGCGCCGTCGCCGCCGAACCTGTCCATGTGGAATGCCGCGTAGATGCCCATGGCGGGCGTCTGGGCGTGGAGCGGCTCTCCCGGGTAGGCGCCGGGCCCGACGGCCGCGTCCGCCTCCAGGCTCAGGCCCAAGCCTGGTTTGAATAGATCGAGATAGCGCAGATGCTCTTCTATGTAGTAGACATCTCCGGCGCGCGTGATGCGGGCGTCCTCGACCCATCCCAGGGGGAGCGTACCGCGGCCGAATGCCCCCGCGTTGATGCGGAAGAGGAAATCGCCGCCCGGTCCCTCGTATTGGATCTCACCCGCCGGTAAGCATGCCGCCCATGGATCGAGGCGCGCCGACCATGCGCCGCCCGCGGGGCCGCCGTCGTCCCGCGCGGCCAGTGCCGAAAGCAGCGGCAGGAGCGCGATCATCCCATGCGCGGGTCACCCCCCACCGGCCAGGATCCTGCGGAAGCGCGCCTGCACCCGGAGGCGGGAGGCGCGGTCCTTCCAGTGTATGCAGAAGAGCGGGTTCTCCAGGGCCGTCGAGACGAAGACGCCGTCCTCGTAGAACTCCCGCCAGTTCCGCGAGGAGATCTGCAGGGCCATCAGGAAGCAGACGTCTCCCACGACGGCGTTGCGGCCGCTTATCTCGTCGTATACGGCGGTGGGGGTCTCGTCGGTGATGTGGGCGACCAGCACCGGCAGGATCTCGGCCCCCCAGCTCATCACGGCGTCGTAGGCGTACTGTCCGCGGGCCTGATTGGCGGGATCCCACGTGTGGAGGTGCGCCAGTCCAGTCACCGCCTGCTCCATCTGACCGTGCTTGGGGGGTTCCATGCATCCCGCCGCCAGGACCATGAGCGCCGCCGCCTTCCGCATGACGGATATTATAGAGCCGCCTGACGGGCTTTGCTATCATCCGGCGCCGTGGCCGACGCGGCGCTGTTCGATCTGGACGGGGTGCTGGTGGACACCTACGAGGTGTGGCTCCATCTGCTGAGCGACGTGGCCGGCCGGCTCGGATATCCGCCCATAGATCCGGAGGGGTACCGCCGCAGCTGGGGGCAGGGGATCGAGGAGGACGTCAGGCAGTTCTTCCCGCGCCACGGCATCGACGAGATCCGGCGCATTTACGCCGAGCTGTACGGCGATCACCTCGGGCACCTGCGGGTCATGGACGGGGCCGGGGATTTCCTTCGATCGCTGGAGATCCCGAAGGCGGTGATAACCAACAGCCCCCGGGCGCTGGCGCGGCGGGCGCTGGAGGCTGCGCGGCTGGAGGGCTGTTTCCGGACCGTCGTGGGGTGCGACGACGTCGAACGTTCGAAGCCCGCGCCGGACATGGTGCTGGAGGCGTGCCTGCGGCTGGGGGTGGCGCCGGGGCGCGCGGTGCTGGTGGGCGACTCGCGTTATGACGAGGAGGCCGCCCGCGCGGCGGGGGCGGCTTTCGTCCAGTTCCGGTCGTTCGCGGAGCTGCGCCTCTGAGCCGGCGGCCGGTTCACCGCTCCGCCGGGGGGCCGGGCGGCTCCAAGAGCGTTGTTTCGTGGACGTTGCGGGCCTCGGTTTCGCGTCCGCCGGCCGTCATGACGGTGGTGAATTCACTCCGCACGGAGACGAATATCCCGCGCTCGAGGCAGAAGACGCCCTTCGAGCGCCCCTTCATGTCGGACACCTGGACCGTCCGGGCTGGCTCGTCCCGCTGGGGGCTTTCGTCGCGCCGCGGTTTCAGTTTCCACTCCTGCTCCAGGTAGGCCCGCCGATCCCTCACCTCTGCCAGCCGCGAGGTCCCGCCAAGTTCCAGCCGCCCCGCGAGGGGCAGTTCCAGCGTGAAGTCGTCGTCCCATGATTCCCCGGGTTTCACGGCGGCATTCGGCAGCGGCATGAACATCTGCCGGAACATCGAGCGCGCCGACTCGTCCGAGAAGCTTTTCCTGAAGGACTGAAAGAGGACCTGATGCGATGGGTCGATCTCCGCGGCGGAGACGAGGGACTCGAAGATGTCGGAGAAACCCCGCACTTCGACGATCTTCCCGGCGGGATCCATCCTCACCGTGTAGGACCGTCCCACCAGCAGCGACGCCATCCTCGCCCTGGGGTCGGCCGGAGGTTCCCCGTGCTTCCCGGAATCGTACTCGAATTCCCGTGGGGCCGATGACTTCATCGCGACGGACTCATATTTCCAGATCATCGAGGCCTCGCCCTTCTCGTCCAGGTCGTTGACGGTGACGAGGAACGTGGTGACCCTGGAATTCTCGACGGTGGTCCCCGGCGCGTCGAATGAGGAGCGCTGAGAGATCCTGTACCGGATCTCCCGGCCCTTGGAGAGTTTCCATCTCAGGTCGATCTTTTCGGCCTGCATTGCGGCCAGCATCAGGGCGGAGGCGAGCAGTCTCATGAATCCTCCCGCGTAGTACGCCCACAGTATAAACGGAGGGGGTGCGGGACGGCCGCTCTTTTTGGTCGCGGCGGCGGTGGGCGGGGTTGTAAAATATGGTCCGGGCCACATGTTCTGGACCTACCGCGACGCGGTCGAGTACATCAACCGGTTCACCGACTACGAGCGCATGGCCGCGCCGCCGCGGCGGCCGTACACCCTTGACCGCATGAGGCGCCTGGTGGCCGCCCTGGGCCATCCCGAGCGTTCCTTCAGGTCGCTTCACGTCGCCGGGACCAAGGGCAAGGGATCCGCGGCCCACATGGCCGAGGCGATCCTGCGGGCGGCCGGCTACAGGACGGGGCTCTACACCTCGCCGCACCTGGTTCACATGAGAGAGCGCATCCGGCTGGACGGCCGGCCCGTCGGGGAGCGGGACATCGTGTGGGCGATGAACCGGATGGAGCGGGTCCTCCGGCGGCTCCGGCCCACGTACTTCGAGCTGATGACGGCGGCGGCGTTCCTGATCTTCGAGAGGGAGCGCGTGGACTGGGGGGTGGTGGAGGTCGGTCTCGGCGGGCGGCTTGACGCGACGAACGTCATCGTGCCGGCGGCGTGCGCCATAACCGCCATCGACTACGACCACATGGACAGGCTGGGGAGCACCCTGGGAGAGATAGCCGCCGAGAAGGCCGGGATCATCAAGCCCGGTGTGCCGGTCGTGTCGGCCCCCCAGCGGCCCGCGGTCATGAGGGTCCTTCGCCGCCGGGCGTCTCTCCTCCTGCCGCGGTTCCGCGCCGCCGCCGGCCGCGGGCCGTCGGTGAGGTACGAGGTGCGCGGGCCGTGGGGGAGGAATTACGCGGGGCGCATGCCGCTGCTGGGGATCCATCAGGCGGCGAACGCCGCCGTCGCTATTGGGCTTGTGGAGGCCGCCGGCGCGGGTGTGGGCCCCTCCGACGTCCGGCGGGCCCTGAGCGTGATCCGCATCCCCGGCCGGGTCGAGGTCGTGGGCCGGCGGCCGTGGATGATAGTGGACACGGCGCACAACCCCGTTTCGGCGGGCGCGCTCGCGGAGGCGCTTCGGTGGATCCGGCGCCGCAAGACGATCCTCGTCTTCGGGGCCTCCGCGGACAAGGACTGGCCGTCGATGCTGGAGTTGCTCCTGCCGTGGGCGGACCTGGCGGTCTTCACCCGGGCGGCGCACCCGCGGGCCGCGCATCCCGAAGATTTGGCGGGGCGGTGCCGCCGCCCGGCGGTGATCGTGCCGGCGGTGGCGGACGCGGTGGCGCTGGCCCGCAGGCTCGCTCGGCCGGCCGACGCGGTCGTGGTTGCGGGCTCGTTCTACGTGGCCGGTGAGGCGTTGGAATTCCTGGGGTGTCGTCCATGACGGGGCCCGCCGATCCGAAGAAGGAGAGCACGGTTCTGCTGGCGCGCCTTGCGGTCCGGCACGGGATGCTCGACCAGGCCTCGGTGGACCGCGTGCTGGAATTCCGCCGCAGAAGGGGATCGGTGCTGCCCCTCGGGGAACTTCTTCTTCAGCTGGGGCACATCACCAGGGAGCAGTTCGACAGGCTGATGGCGCTGCACCGGGCCGCCCGCGAGTCGCGCGAGGAGGCCAAGCGCTTCGGGGAGATGGTGGTTTCCCGCGGCTTGGCGGCGCCGGAGCTGGTGGGGGCGTGCCTGAAGGAGCAGGCGGAGCTGGCCGCGAGGGGGATATTCAAGAACCTGGGGGAGCTGCTCGTGGAGCGCGGGGCCATCACGCCGGACCAAGTGAAGGGGCTCCTGGGGGAACAGGACCGAGCCATCGCCTACTGCCCGCAGTGCGGGGAGAAGTACAACGTGCTGCGGCCGTGGCTGGGGGATGTCAGGTGTCCCTCCGACGGGGCCTACCTGACGGAGGCGGATCGCGATTCGTCGGTGGGAGTTGCGGCCACGCTGGAGGGGGGTGGACCGGCGGCCGGCTCTCCGGTGGGTATGGAGATCGGGGGATGCCGGATCCTGGAGCTCATCGCGAAGGGTTCGATGGGTTCCGTCTACAAGGCGAAGCACGAGGGGCTCAACCGGTACGTGGCGGTGAAGCTGCTGCCGTCCGTCTCCCGGAATCCTGACCTGGTCAAGAGGCTCCTGTTCGAGGCCCGGGCTGTGGCGAAGGTGGAGCATCCTAACATCGTGCAGGTGTACGACGTGGGCTTCCAGCGGGGTTACTTCTTCATCGTAATGCAGCTGCTGCGCGGCCAGACGCTCGAGGAGCGCCTGGAGGAGTCCGGTGCGCTGGATCTCAAGACCGCCCTGGAGATCACCCGCGACGTGGCGCAGGGGCTCGGGGCGGCCCACGCGCGCGGGGTGATCCACCGGGACATCAAACCCACCAACATCGTGCTGGCGGAGGACGGGCGCGCGCGGCTGACCGATTTCGGGCTCGCGCAGGACGTCGAGGATCCCGAGGAGCAGCTCGGGCTCATCGTGGGCACTCCCTACTACATGTCGCCGGAGCAGTGGCTGGGCCACAAGGCGGACGAGCGAAGCGACCTGTACTCGCTCGGGGTCATCCTGTACCAGATGGCGACGGGGCGCCGGCCGTTCCAGTCCGACTCGATCGCCGATCTGATGCACCAGCACCTGAAGGTGGCGCCGCCGTCGCCGAAGGCGCACGACCCGACGCTGCCGGACGGCTTCTGCGCGATCGTCAAGAAGCTGATGGCCAAGCCGCCGGCGAAGCGTTACGCCGACGCCGCGGCCCTGCTGGTGGACGTCGAGAGGGTCCTGCGCGGTGAGGATCCGGAGGCGATGCGGGAGTTCGGGGCGTTCGTACGCTGCGGGTTCTGCGAGACGTTCAATCCCGTCACCGAGCGGCGGTGCAAGGTCTGCGGGGAGCCGATTCACGTCGGGGGAGGGCCGTTGGAGATCGCGCTGCGGCCCGACGAATTCAAGTGCCCGGGCTGCGGGGGCCTCAACCGCAAGGACGCCCGCGCCTGTTCGGGGTGCCGCAAGCCATTCTGCGTGCGCTGCCGGAGGCGCCTGGCGGTGCTGCGGGGGTACTGCGAGCGGTGCATGACGCACGTTCGCAGGAGGTGAAGGGAGGATTCGCAATCCCCGGCCGCCCGTGGTATAGTGGGCTCGCGGCGGGCCGTAGCGCAGCCTGGTTCAAGCGCGCCACGCTTGGGACGTGGAGGTCGCGGGTTCAAATCCCGCCGGCCCGACCATAAACCCCTTGATGTTCAAGATTACCGCCGCCCCGAGTGAACGGGGACCCCGGGACCTTGAGAATCCCCGGCCATGAATTTTTGTTAATTTTAGCCTCATCGCGCTTTAACTTTCCCGGGCTTACATCCCGGGCGCAGCCAATTCCGTTTTAATACCCGGCCCCGGTTTGCATAGAATGGGGGTGAGATGCGCATCCTCGTCGCCGAGGACGAGAAGAAACTCGCCGGGTTCATCAAGAGGGCCTTGCGCGAGGATGGCCAGGCCGTCGACGTCTCCCACGACGGCGAATAGGCACGGCACCTGGCCCTCTCCGAGAACTATGACGCCATCGTCCTGGACCTCGGCCTGCCAGGCCGGGACGGCCTCTCGATCCTCAAGGACCTCCGCGAACGGAAGAAGCCGACGCCCGTCCTCGTGCTGACGGCACGCGACAGCCTCAAGGATAAGGTCCAGGGCCTGGACGCGGGCGCGGACGACTACCTGACAAAGCCGTTCTCGCTCGAGGAACTCCGGGCCCGCGTCCGGGCGCTCCTGCGCCGCGGCCAGGGGAGTGCGGCCACCTGCTTGAAATACGCCGACCTCTCCATGGACCTCCTCTCGAGGGCGATCGCCCCTGGGGGACGGGGGATCGACCTCACCCCCAGGGAATTCTCCCTCCTGGAATACTTCCTCCGGAACCCGGGCCGCTTGTTGACGCGCACCTCGATCGCCGAGCACGTATGGGATTACAACTTCGAGTGGCAGTCGAACGTGGTTGATGTCTTCGTGAACGTCCTCCGCAAGAAACTGGAAGAAGGCGGCGAACCGCGCCTCATACATACCGTCCGCGGGGTGGGCTATGTCCTGAAGGAGGCGGATCGTGCAATCCGTTAGCGCCCGCCTGAACGCCGCCTTCATGCTCCTCATCGGGATCATCCTGGCACTGTTTTCCGCGGCCCTCTACCTCTGGGTGAAGGATCGGATGGAGCGCGACCTGGCGCACGAGCTTTCCACACACATTCACCTGCCCGCGGAACATCTCCTCGCACGTGGCGAGAAGGACGAACGCCGAGTCGATCAGGACCTGACCAGGGAGATCGAATCGTTCTTGAAAGTTCACGAAGCCCTCGCCCGCATCTCCCGGGAGGACGGGGAGATACTGTATTCATCCCCTGGATATTCAGAAGACATCCCGGGATATCGCTCCATACGCGAGGATTTCAGGAGCCCCCGGGGTGAGGGGTACAGGATTGAGTTCGCGCTGAGCGACGTGCCGATACGCACCTACCTTGCCCAGCTCCGGCTCTTTTCCGCGGTCTCTTGTCCGGCCGTCCTGGCCCTGTCGGGCCTGCTCGGGTATCTATTCATCAAGCGCGCCCTGTCCCCCGTGGAAGCGATCCGCCGCCAGGCGGAGCGGATCAGCCGCGGTAACGTTTCCGAGCGCGTGCCCGAGCCCTCTTCCTAGGGCGAGTTCCGCGACCTCGCGAGGACGTTCAACGAGATGCTCGACAGGATCGAGCAGTCCATCGGGGACCTCCAGCACTTCGCCGCAGACGCGGCGCACGAGCTCCGCACGCCTCTGGCCAACCTCCGGGCGGAGGTCGAGACCGCCATTCAGGAGCGCCGCTCTCCCGAGGAGTACGAAAGGATCCTGGCCAGCGCCTCGGAGGAGGTCGGCCGGATGAGCCGCATCGTCTCGGATCTCTTCACCCTGGCCAGGATCGACATGCACCAGTATGAGATCCAGAAGGAACCGGTCAGGATAGGCCCCCTAATCCAGGAGGTGACCGAGATGTGGGCCATCCCGGACCGAGAGAGGAAGATCGACATCCTGGCGGAGGGGGGCGACGCGGAAGTCATTGGAAACCCAGTGGCACTTCGCCGTGTCCTGATGAATCTCGTCGAGAACGCGGTGAAATACAATCGCGAGGGGGGACGGATCATCCTCTCCGTAGGGCGGGACGGCGGCGCGGTCCAGATATATGTGCGCGATACGGGAATTGGGATCCCCCCGGAGCACGTCCCCCGGCTCTTCCGGCGCTTCTACCGGGTGGACAAGGCGCGCTCCCGCGACACCGGCGGCGTGGGTCTCGGCCTGGCCATCTGCAAGTCGTTCGTGGAGGCCCAAGGAGGCAGGATCGGCGTCTCGAGCGTCCCTGGAGAGGGGACGGTCTTCAAAATCGATCTCCCCGCAGCCGGTGTGCCTTCATGATCCCTCATTCTCCCTTCGTCACGGAAGCGTCCATAGGCGGGACCACCACGCTTGGGAACGAACGTGGTTCAGCAGGATGGCCGCCGGCGGCACGGTCATCATACCGAGGGCGCGTAGCGATTCATTCCTGAGGGCTCGGAGGTCGATCTCCAGCCGCTCCTTCCCCCATTTCCAGGGGAGGCCCCGGGGCAGGAGGCGTGGGACGCGCGAGACGTACGCCCTCCATTCCACGGGGAAGAGTGACTCAAGCTGGGCCTCCTCCGAAGGAATGACGGCGAAAAGGTAAAACAAGGCGGCGACGAGCATCGCGGCGGCGAGCGACAGGCTATGGAGGAAGAGCGCCATCGAAGGGCGAGTATGAGAGAACCCAGGTAGAGGGGATTCCGGCAACATGAGTAAGGTCCTGCCGTGACCAACTCCTTTCCCTCCCGCCCTCCCACTAAGAGGATGCTCCAGAGCCGCAGGGCAAGGCCCACGGTCAAGAATATCCAGCCTCCGACGTCGCACGCCACAGACGCCCATGAGCCGTGGGGAACAATGGGTCGGCTAAGGATGATCATACCCGCCGCAGGCACGGCCAATGCAAGGCCGATCCATCCCCGCCAGCGGAAAGCCCTGTCTTTCGGCCTCGCCATGCGCCCTTCTTGAAGCGGGCGGGAAGGGACTCCTTCGCCGCCATCCGACGGGAAGTGTAAAAAAGGTCCGTGAAGCGGGGCTGAATGGCGGGTGAACTTTCACTCATGTAGTGGTGGGATTGCTGCTCAAGGACCGCGCGTTCTGCCGGGGGATCTGTCCTGTGTCCCTGCTGCTCAACGCCTACGGGCGCGGCGGGATGCTGGCCGTGGGGGCCGCCGCGCCCGGCGCTCCCGCGGCCGGGCCGGTTCGATGTCCCACGCTTCTCAATCCGCCCCGCCTGGACACGAACAGGGATTGCCTCCTCTGCGGACGGTGCATCCAGGCCCGCTCACCCCAGGGAATGGGGTTCTTTCTCCGCGCGCCGTTTTCCGGGGCCGACGCCCGCGAGCCGCTGGCCTCGTGGCCCGTCACGCTCTTCGTGATGGTCGTCTCGGGATTCGTGACGTACGAACTGTGCGGCGTCTGGAAGGCGGCGGATTCCGTCTTCCTGTGGGCGCCCCGAAAGGCGGCGGAAATCTTCCGCGCCGGAGCGGCCGCCGGATGGATCCAAGGGATCTGGACGGTCGGCGTCGTGCCGCTCGTCCTCTGGCTGGTCCTTGGCGCGGCGTCCCGGTTCCTCGGGGGAGCCTCTTCGATGGGGGAGGCGTGGAGGCGCCTGGCCCTCCCGGGGGCCGTAATCGTCTCGTCCGGACACATGTCCAAGGGACTGGAAAAATTCACGTCGTGGGCCGGGTTCCTTCCGCACGCCTGGAATGAGCCCGGCGGCGTGAGGACCGCTCTTTGGATGACCGCCGGGGAGATTCCCCAGCCTGCCGGTTGGATGTCGCCGCCGGCCCTCTCGTCCGTCTCGATGTTCCTGATCGCGGCGGCGGCGGCCTTGGCCCTCCGCGAGGCGCGGCTGGCCGATCCTGCGGGGCACCGCGGCCGGGTCATTTCGGTCCTGATCATCGCCCGGTTCTATTTCCTTATTGTTTCGGGCTGGGGCGGCTGGCTGACCTGAGGGCCGCCTCCGCCTCGGCGCTGCACGGCCAGCCGGGAGGGGAGACCTCGAGGGCTTTCCGGATGTCCTCGGCCGCCCCCGCCGGATCTCCGCGGTCACGCCTGGCAAGCCCGCGGTGGTAATAGGCGTCCGCGTCGTTCCCCGTGATCAGGATCGCCCGGTCGAAATCCGCGATCGCCCCGGCCGCGTCGCCGCGCACCTGCCTGGCCATGCCGCGGTTGAAACGGGCCTCCGCGTAGTCGTCGTTCAGCTCTACGGCGCGGTCGTAGTCGGCGATCGCGCCTTCCATGTCCCCCCGCATCCATTTCATGGCCCCGCGCACGCAGTACGCCCAGGGATATCCGGGGGCCCAGCCGATGGCCTCGTCCAGGCGCCTCATGTCCCCGCTGAATATGCCCAGCAGTACCGAGCATTCTTCCTGACGGCGTCCTCCAGCGCTCCCCGGCGGTCGTCCAGGTACAGGCGTCCCCTCGCCCTCAGGTAATATCCCTGCGGTAGCCCTGGGTTTCCCCCGATGAATTCTCCCAGTTTTCCCACGGCGGCCCCCAGTGCCTCCCGGGCCCGCTCCGACGGCACCCTGAGGCCCCTGAGATCCTGCTTCCTCAGGATGACCTCCATCCAAAGCGCGGAAAGCCGGTTCAGCCTTTCTTCGCCGGCCCTCCTCTCGGCGTCCTTCCCGGCCAGCGCCGCCTCGGCGCGGCGTCGCTGGATCCACAGCCCCGCGAGAGCCCCCGCGATCGTGATCCCCAGCGCCGCCGCGGCGGCCCACAGGAGCTTGTTGCGGCGGATCTTCCTGACGAGCCGCTCGATCCCCGAGATCGGCCGCGCCTCGATGGGCTCGCCTCCCAACCAGCGGTCCAAATCTTCCGCCAGCGCGGCGGCGCTCCCGTATCGCCGCTGCCGGTCCTTTTCCAGGCACTTGAGCACGATCGTCTCGAGATCCGCGTCTATCTTCGGGTCGATCGCGCGCGGCCGCCTCGGCTCCTCCCTGTCGACCTTCGCCAGGAGCTCGTAGACCGTCCTTCCCTTGAACGGCTGGCGGCCGGTCAGCAGCTCGTAGAGGGTCGCCCCGAGGGAGTAGACGTCCGCCCTCCCGTCCACCCGCTCGCCCCGCGCCTGCTCCGGAGGCATGTATGCCGGGGTGCCAACCACGCTGCCGGGCAGCGAGACGCTCCTGTCGCCCTCCACCGACCTGGCCAGCCCGAAGTCCATCACGTAGACGCGGCCCTCGTCGGCGTGTTTCCCGCGGTCGTGCCGCGCCGTGACCATGAGGTTTTCCGGCTTGATGTCGCGGTGTACGATCCCATGGTCGTGGGCGTACTGTACGGCGAGGTGGGCGGGGACCCTTCCTGCGTGGTCATCCTGTTCAATTGAATTATAGCCGCCGGGGTGGCGTGCGGCTGGCCGGTCTCAAATCGCCCAGTCCGGGGGGGCCTTCGCCAGCGACCTTGATGCCTTCACGAGGTCCTCGATGGTGAATGATGCCAGAGTCGCGTCGATCGCCTGACGGACGCGTATCCATACTTGGCGGACGGGACAGGTCTGCCGCAACCTGCATGTCTCCGGGCGGTCGACGCACCCCACGATTTCCGGCGGCCCGTCCAAGGCGCGGACCACGGCGTCGAGCCTCAGCGACCCCGGCGGGCGCGCCATGACGTAGCCGCCCCGCGGGCCGCGGGAGGAGCGGATCATGCCCGCCGTCTTAAGCGCGGAGACGATGTGTTCGAGATACTTTGCCGGGATGCGCTGGAGGCGGGCGATCCGGCGGACCGGCACGACCCGACCTTGGGGCGCCTCGGCGATCTGCACGAGGGCCCGCAGGCCGTATCTCACCCGCGTGGATACCCTCATCATGGCCGGCTTATGACGAAAATCGCCATCTCCGCCGTCCTGTTGGGATCCTCCTCCACCTCCCGCCCCGACTCCAGGTCGAGTCCGATCGAATGGTGGACGCGGATCCCGCGCTGGCGGCAGAAGGCCGCGAAATCGTCGATCGAGAAGAAGCGTATGTTCGGCGTGTCGTACCACTTGAACCGAAGCAGGCAGGGGGCCTCCGGGGCCCGCCCCTGCTCTGCCAGCATCCGGCGCAGCTTGTGGTAGGCGAAGTTCGGGAAGCTCACTATGCACCGCCTGCCCACACGCAGGATGTCGGAGATCACGCGCTCCACGTCCCGGACCGCCTGGAGCGTTTGAGAAAGCACCACGAAGTCGAACTGCTCGTCACGGAACGGGGGGAAGCCCTTTTCGATGTCGCCCTGGACCACCCGGAGACCGCGCCGGACCGCCGCCAGCACGGATTCCTCGTCCAGTTCTATGCCCATCAGTTGCCGGTTCCCCCGCCGCTTCAGGCGCTGGAGCAGACCGCCCGGCCCGCAGCCTACGTCCAGGACGCTCGCCTCGGCGGGGATGAGGTCGAGGATCAGGTCGTAGTCGAGCCTGTGGGGGTGGAAGATGCTCGTGGGGTTGCGGGGATAGACGTCGTCGTCGGCCGGCGATTCCACCTGCGCCCCGCCTTCGAGTTCCGCGCGTATGAGCCCGCCGTAAACGGGGAGGTTGTCCTCCAGGAGGAAGGCGTCGTGCCCGCAGTCGCTCCTCACGTTGCAGTAGCTGACCGGCTTCCCCAAGCTCAGGAGGGTGTTGACGATTTCCTGCGACTGGGAGGGCGGGAAGAGCCAGTCGCTGGTGAAACTGATCACGAGCCACTCGCACAGGCTGCGGCTCAGCCGCTCCGCAAGCTCCTGGCGCGTCCGGCCCAGGTCGAAGAGATCCATCGCCATCGAGAGGGTGATGTAACTGTTGGCGTCGAAGCGCTCGACGAAGCGGTCCCCCTGGTAGGCGAGGTAGGAGCCGACGGAGAAGCGTTTCTCGAACTCCGTGGGGACGTCGCGCGGCCTGAGACGGTCGGCCTCGAACTTCTGGCTCATCGACTGCGGGGAGAGGTACGTTATGTGGCCGAGCATCCGGGCGATGGCGAGTCCTATGGACGGTCCCTCCTTGCGGCCGTAGTACTGGCCGCCGCGGAAGTTGGGATCTCTCAGGATGGCGTTGCGGCCCACCACGTCGAAGGCCAGCGCCTGGGTCGTCAGCCTGGGGCTGGTGGCGACGGCAACGGCATGGCGGACACGTTCCGGATAGCGCACCGCCCATTCGAGCGTGATGTGCCCGCCCATGGAGCCGCCGATCACGGCGTGAAGAGACTCGATCCCCAGGTGGTCCATCAGCCGGCGCTGGACCTCCACCATGTCCGCGATGGTGATGGTGGGGAAATCGGCGCCGTAGGGCCGGCCGGTGGCGGGATTCACGCTGTTCGGACCCGTCGTCCCCCGGCAGCCCCCCAGGAGGTTCGGACAGATCACGAACCAGCGGCCGGTGTCGACCGGGCGGCCGGGGCCAACCACGATGTCCCACCAGCCGGGATCGTCCTGCGGGTCGTGGCGGGCCACGTGCGAATCGCCGCTGATGGCGTGGGCTATGAGAACCGCGTTATCGCGCGCCTCGTTGAGCCGCCCGTAGGTTTCGAAGACGACCGTGACCGACGGGAGCCGGCCGCCGAGCTCCAAGTCGATCGGCCCGTCGAAGGTCACGGACCGGGCGTGCCGGAGCGGCTTGGCGCTCCGCACGCTGTCGCTGCTGTGAAACGCGTCCTTTTTCGACATTGCGCTCGTTCGCCTCCCCGGAGGCGTCTCAGGCGCCGAGCGCCTGCTCGAAATCCTCCATTATGTCCTCGATCGCCTCGATGCCCACCGACACGCGCAGCATCTCCGGCGTGATGCCGTTGGCCCTGCGCGCCTCCTCTGGGAAGCTTACGTATTGGGACGACCAAGGATGGATGACGAGGGTCTTGCAGTCACCGAGGTTGGCCAGGTGATAGGCCAGCTTTACGCGGCGGATGAAGTCGAAGCAGGCCTTCTCGTCCTCGAGGCCGAACGTAAGCAGCGCCCCGTACCCGCGCCCACCGAAGAGCGCCCGGGCCCTCTGGTGCCAGGGGCTGCTCGGGAGGCCCGGGTAGTTGACCCATTTGACGCGCGGGTGGCGGCTCAGCAGCCTCGCCAGCATCATCGCGTTGTTCAGGTGGCGCTCCATGCGCAGCGCCAGTGTGTCCATCCCGATCAGGGTCAGGTAGGAGTGGAAGGGCGACGGCGCCGTGCCCAGGTTGATGTGTATCTCGCGCCATATCTTGTCGATGCAGGCTAGTGCGCCCCTGCGCTCCTTCGATACCTTGAAGTCAGGATACTTGTCATCGGGCCATTCGAACCGCCCCGAGTCGATCACGACCCCGCCGACGGCGGATCCGTGCCCGTTGATGTACTTGGTGGTGGAATGGACCACGACGTCCGCCCCTTGCTCGATCGGGCGGAAGAGGTAGGGCGTCGCCAGCGTGTTGTCCACAACCAGGGGCGCGCGGTTGGCGTGGGCAAGCTTCGCCAACTCCGGGACGGGGGCCACGTCCATCTTTGGGTTGCCGATCGTCTCGACGTAAAGGAGCTTGGCCGCCGGGGTGACCGTCTTCTCCCATGCCTCCAGATCGCCGCTTTCGACCAGCTTGACGCGGATGCCGAGCTTCTGCAGGACGTTGCTGGTCAGCAGGAACGTGGACATGAACAGGGAGTTGCCGACGACGATCTCATCGCCGGAGCGGCAGATCGCCAGGATGGCGTCCGCGATCGCCGCCATGCCGGAGGCGGTGGCGACCGCCTCCCTGCCGCCTTCCAGAAGGGCCAGACGTTTCTCCAGAACCTCCGTGGTCGGGTTGCGCAGCCGCTGGTATATGAAGCCGGGCCTCATGCCGGCGAAGGTTTCTGAGAGTTCCTCGGCGGTGTCGAACCGGTGGGCGGCGCTCTGGTAGATAGGCGCCAGCGTGGCGCCGCGCCATTCCCCGGGCGCCTGCGCGCCGTGGATCGCCAGGGTGTCGAACCTCCACCTGCTTTCGTTCATCGCCGGTCCTTTCCGGTGATCAGGAATCCTGGGTCATGCCTTCATACAAGGCGGTCGAGAGGTAGCGCTCGCCGGAGTCGGGCAGGATGACCACGACAAGTTTCTCCTTGAGGGTGCCGTCGCGCACCAGCCGGTCGGCAGCCGCCATCGCCGCGCCGCTGGAAATCCCGGCCAGGATGCCTTCTTCACGCGCCAAGCGCCGGGCGTATTCCATCGCTTCATCGTCGGTGATCTTCTCCACCCGGTCCACCAGGGAGAGATCAAGGACCTCGGGTATGAAGCCGGCCCCGATGCCCTGTATCTTGTGCGGCGCCGGCTTCAGCGGCTGCCCCGCCAGGTGCTGCGATATCACCGGGCTGGCCGCCGGCTCCACGGCGATCGAGAGCATCGACCTGCACTTGGCCTTCTTGATGTAGCGGGAGATCCCCGTGATCGTCCCGCCGGTCCCCACACCCGCCACCAAGGCGTCGACCTTACCCCCGGTGTCGTTCCAGATCTCCGGGCCAGTGGTGGCCTCGTGTACCGCGGGGTTTGCCGGGTTCCTGAACTGCTGGGGGAGGAAGTAACGCTTCGGATCGGACGCGGCGATCTCCTCGGCCTTGGCGACCGCCCCCGGCATTCCCCTGGGACCCTCTGTCAGGACGATCCGCGCGCCGAGCGCCCGGAGGATCTTGCGCCGCTCCATGCTCATCGTCTCGGGCATCGTCAGCGTCAGCCGGTATCCCCTGGCGGCCGCCACGAAGGCCAGGGCGATCCCCGTGTTCCCGCTGGTGGGCTCGACGATCTCCCTGCCGGGCGAAAGCAGTCCGCGCTTCTCGGCGTCCCAGATCATGGCGGCCCCGATCCGACACTTGACCGAGTACGCCGGATTGCGGCCCTCGATCTTGGCCAGGATCGTGACCCCGGTCCCCTTTGTAATCCTGTTTATCCTCACCAGGGGCGTCCTGCCGATCGACAGAGAATTGTCGGCGAACCAAGACGGCTGACCGGTCGTCATCGCTGCTATCTCCTAGGGGATTAGTATGATAAATGAGAGGGTTTGTAAACATAAATTTTCGGCGATGGCCGCGATGTCGCCGCCGGCCTACGACGGGATCGCCTTCGCAAGAGGACGTCTCTCCATTTCGCTCCAAGACGGCACCCTCGCCTGCTACGGAAGGTGAAGGGGATCAGGCACATCATGACCTCTAGCCCCAGCGCACCGCATTTAGGGCGGCTCTTCCACCAGTCCTCGTTCTCTTCATCGCCGTGGAATGAGCCCGCGTCGTCCGGGTCAGTCCCCGCCGCCTCCTCCGCCGCGTTCGTCCAGCCGTCACCATCCCGGTCCGGGTCCTGCAGGTCGGGAATCCCATCATTGCCCTCTTCCGGGTCCTCGTAATTCGGCATCCCGTCCCCCTCGTTGTCACGCGAATCAGACGGGCCTGCCGACGAATCGAGCAGGTCTTGCGGTATCAGCGGAGAGTCCGGTGTTGGAATAGCTGGTCACCCCTGCGCTTACGGTGGTGATCTGGAACCAGGAACTCCCCCATGTTGGCGAAGGGCGATCCGGCGACCGTGGGTAGGCGCCCTTCGCGGGATTGTACCAGTGCGCGTCGGCCTGTCCGCTCAGCCGCGACATGCCGACGGTGATCGAACGTGTCCCGGTGCCCGCGGATGGAAGGCAGGCCATGACGAGGCTCCCGTCGTCCACCCGCCCGGCCGTCCCTATTCTTGGGCGGGTTGTCGCAGAACTTGTGCCCGATGAGGTTGACGATGATCGTGTTGAAGCCCTTGAGCCTGCGGTTCTCCAAGTACTGCTCGGCCTCGGCCTTGGTCAGCTGGGCAGTTAGCGACCATGGAGTGTCGCCGTCGAAGGGATCTTCGTCCCCGCTGATCCAGACGCAGTCCGGATGGCGCCCGTAGCCCAGGAAGACGTAGGCGTTGTCGCCCGTGGGGCCGAGCCACCGGCACCTCTGGTTGAAGCGGGCGCGCGCGATCTCCAGGGCCACCTCGTCGCGCCTGGCCCGTTCGGACTCGGCGGCGCAGCGGCCGCGGCGAAGTCGAACCCCACGAAGCTCGTCCGCCCGCGGAGGGTCATGTACGACTGGGACTCTGGCGCCTTGTACGACATGGTTTCCGCCTCCAGCGCCCATCCGTCGGCGGCCCTGTCGTCCCCGACGAGTTTCCGCTCCGTTCCGCGGATCTCCGTGCCGGCAGCGAGCTCGAGGCGCATCTGGTCGGGGTAGACGAGGACTGCGCGGCCGGTCGCGCCCCCCGTCCGGACGCCCTGCCCCTCTAGGAGGAATGGTGCCGCGTCTGCCGTGATCGACAGGTCGCCGTCGATGATCTCCACATCCCCTTCCGCCACCTCCACCAGTGCGACCGTTGCGCGCGTCTGCCCCGGCGCGGGGCGGGGACGTCCGGCGGCGCCTCCGGCCGGGCGGGTTCGGGCTCGAGTTCGGCGCGGGCCGGCGGAGGGCGCCCGTCCGTTCTAGGGCGCGTCGACAGCACCGCTGCGACCGCCAGCACGCCGGCCGCCGCCAGAACCGGCCGGGCTGCGAAACGCCGTTCCCTGCCTCGGTTCCTCCTCCGTTGGAGCCTCGACTCCACCCTCTCTATGAAGCGGCTGGCGTCCCCTTCGGCCTTGACGCGCTCGAAGAACGAATTCACGAAGGCCTCGGCCTCGAGGGGATCTTCATTCGCCGCCTTGAGAAGACCGTTCATCTCCAAGTCCTCGACGATCTCCTCCCTCAATGCGGGGTCGCGCTCGTAGACCTCGCGCAGCGCTGTTTCATCCTGTTCTGACAAGATCTCCCCACCCAAGAAGCGGGCCCACGACTCCCGGATGTCGCGGGGCGCCGCCGGAAGTAGTATTCGGAAACGAGCCGGGCGCTGGGGAGCGGGAGACGATCCAGGCAGGCTCTCAGGGCCTCGATCCGTCGGTCGATGGAGGTGGCGGGGAATTGCCGGATTCCAGCCGGTCTCCCAGCTCCCTGGAAAGGGCGGCCTCGAAGGCACGGGCCTCGCGGGCGCGGCGCCGTTCCTCGTCCCGCAGGTAAGTGAGGGCCCCGTGCTTGGCGATCCGCAGGAGCCAGAGGCCCAGCGGCCCCTCCCCTCCGTACGAGCCCAGGCTGCGGTAGGCCGCCAGGAACGTCTCCTGCACCAGGTCATCCACCGCGCCGAGGTCGCGGAGGTACCGGCTGATGCAGGCGCGGACGCGGCCCTGGTGAAGCCGCAGGAGCGCCCGGAACGCATCGGCGGAGCCTGCCCGCGCCGGCCCCCCGACGAGATCCGCTTCCCGGTCCACGGCTTCCCTCATTAAAGGTGTTCGTCGACGCAAAAACTCCGTCTGTTCACGTGACGGGGGATTTCCCCCGGCCCCTGGAGGTGCGCGCCTCCATGGAGACGTGGCGCACCCGGAGGCGGAGGATACAGGGCGACGCCATGCAGTCCACCTGGACGATGAGGAGCGCCGCGGCCGGCGTCGAGCTGTGGGAGTCCGCGGACCCAGATGAGATGAAACCGCTTGCCGTCCCCGGCGGACGTCGCTAGATTAGCCCTCCTGTGAAAGAAGCCACATACATTTCTTTCGCGCGTGTCATCCATGGCCATGAAACATGTCGGCAGTGAGATGCCGCCGTCCGGGTCGTGTCCCCACATTGTGATCGAAGACGTCCGACCTTGCGTGGGCGACGGCGCCTATCCGCTGAAGCGCGTCGTGGGCGACACCATCGCGGTGGAGGCAACGATCTTTAGGGACGGTCACGACGTCATACGCGCCGTCGTGAAATGGCGCCGCGCAACCGACGAGGCCTGGCGCGAGTCCCCCATGACCTTGGTGAACTGGGGACTCGACCACTGGAGGGGGGAATTCCGCCTGGAGGCGAACGCGCGGTACGTCTACACCGTCGAGGCCTGGACCGATCCATACGCCACCTGGGTGGCCGATTTCCGCAAGAGGGTCAAGGGGGGCCAGGCCGATCTCAGGAGCGAACGTCTGGAGGGGGAATCCTTCCTCGCCAGGGCGGCGGCCGAGGCCGGCGGCGATGACAGGAAGATCCTGGAGGCCGCCATGGCGAGGATGCGCGACGCCGGCCTCGGAGGTGCCGGGTGGCTGGCGGCCGCCGAAGAGGCGGAACCCGTGATGGCCCGCATCCAGCCGAGGCTTGACGCCGTGTCGCGCCGGCCCGAGATCGAGGTCGCGGCCGACAGGCCCCGCGCCGTTTTCGGCGCGTGGTACGAGATGTTCGTTCGGTCCCAGGGGGCCGTCCCCGGCCGGCACGGCACGTTCAAGGATGCCGAGCGCCGCCTGCCCGACATCCGGGACATGGGGTTCGACGTCGTTTACCTGGCGCCGATACACCCCATAGGCAGGACGAACCGCAAGGGCCGGAACAATTCGCTGAAGGCTGCCCCGGAGGATCCGGGCTCTCCTTGGGCCGTCGGCAGCGAGGCGGGTGGCCACGACGCGGTCGAACCCGCCTTAGGAACGCTTGATGACTTCGACCATTTTGTCTCGGAGGCGCGGCGGCACGGGATGGAGGTGGCGCTGGATCTCGCCATACAGGTTTCGCCGGACCATCCCTGGGTGAGGGAGCATCCCGACTGGTTCTACCGCCGGCCGGACGGCACCATCAAGTATGCGGAGAACCCGCCGAAGAAGTACGAGGACGTCTACCCGCTAAACTTCGACACCGCAGACCGCGAGGGGCTCTGGCTGGAGATGAAGCGGGTGATCCTCTTCTGGGCCCGCCGGGGGGTGCGCATCTTCCGCGTGGACAACCCGCACACGAAGCCGCCGGTATTCTGGAAGTGGCTCATCGATGGGGTGCAGCGGGAGATGCCGGATGTCATCTTCCTGGCGGAGGCGTTCACGCGTCCCCCAATGATGAAACACCTGGCGAAAATCGGTTTCACCCAATCCTACACCTATTTCACCTGGCGCCACACCAAGGCGGAGCTCCAGGAATACATGACCGAACTCACCGATCCGGGCCGCATGGACTACTTCCGCCCCAACTTTTTCGTCAACACCCCCGACATCCTGCCCAGGATCCTCGTGGAGGGCGGCAAGCCTGCTTTCAAGATGCGGCTGGTGCTGGCGGCGACGCTCTCGCCGTCGTACGGCATCTACAGCGGCTTCGAGCTCTGCGAGAACGACTGGATCTCCCACCACGCGATACCCGGCGACGTGGAGTACAAGGACTCCGAGAAGTACGAGATAAAGGTGCGCGACTGGAAGGCGCCTGGGAACATCAAGGACTTCATCGCGCGGATCAACAGAATCCGCCGGGAGAACCCGGCGCTGCGGCAGTTGGGCGGCCTGCGGTTCCTGCCTGCGGACAACGACCAGATCATCTTCTACCGGAAGGCCGCGGGGGACAACGTCCTGCTGGTGGCTGTGAATCTGGACCCCCACCGTCCGCAGGAGGCCACGGTGACGGTGCCGCCGGATGCCTCCGGGACTGCCCCTGGCGCCAGGTACCTGGTGCAGGATCTCCTGACGGACGCCGAATACGTCTGGTCGGAACGCAATTACGTCCGGTTGGATCCGCAGATCCAGCCCGCGCACATACTGCGCGTGGAGAGGAAACCGGTCTGACGGGCGCCGGCGGGCCGGCGCCCGGCTCGAGTCAGGCCTCCAGCGTCAATTCCACGGCCGAGACCGAAGCCGGCGCGAACGTCCAGCAGGACGGATCGGGCAGGGGCATGGTCCTGGGGGCGAGGGTTTCGGCGTTGAAGGCGTCCACCTCGTCTTCCGGCGGGGCCGCGATCTGGTGGACGACGCCCGAGACGGCAGCTCGACCGGAGACCTCTATGCGCGCATCCACGGACCGCGTCCGGCGGGTGTTCACGACGTGGAGGTAGGCCTTTCTCTCGGCCGGGGTGACGCTCGCCGCGACGTCGAGCCCCTCCGGCGCGGCCGTCACTCGGGCCGCCTGGCGGCCGCAGTGTCGCCGGTAGAGGGCCATCACGCGCGCCACCGGCATCAGGAACGCCTTGCCGGCCGGGACGGGTATCATCACGGCGTTCACCTGCCACCTAGTCCCGCAGAAATCGGCCGCGGTGGCGATCTTCAGGACGTCCCCGTGGCGCTGGTGCACGTTGAGCATCCTGGCATATGCGACGCCGGCCGCCCAGGTTGAGAGCACCTCGCATCGGTGGCGTCCCGGTATGGCGAAATGGCACTCCGTCATCGCCAGCGGCATCCTGGTACCGGCGACCTCTTCGCGCATGCGGCGAATCTTCGCCTCGTGGATCCGGTACGCCTCCATGAGCCGCTCCCAGGTCCGGTCCGGATCCTTCCTGTACTCGAAGTTGGCCAGGACCGGCCGCTGCCGGTCGTCGGGGTTGAACATGTGATGGAAGGCGACGTACTGGAGGTGCTCTCCGGCTGCCTCGATCATCCCGCGGGCCCATCCGCTGTCGCCCCAGCCGATGAGCTTGATGGAGGGATCAGCCTTCCGCATGGCGCGGGCGAATTCCACCGTTCTGCGGGCGGCGGTCTCCAGTTCGTATCCCCTCCTGTCGTAGGACGTCTCGTTTCCGATCTGCCACAGCCGGATCGGGTGGGGCTCGGGGTGCCCGTGCTCACGGCGCTCGGCGTTGTCGGGATTGTTGCAGTAATCGACCCAGGCGGCGGCCTCCTCGGGGCCGGCCGTGCGCACGCTCCCCTTGTGGACCATCCAGTGCTTGCGTCCGTCGGACTCGAAGTTGACGCACATGAGGGGTTCCGCTCCGACTTGGCGGCAGAAGTCCGTGAACTCGGCGGTCCCTACCTGGTTCGACTCGATGCCGCCCCAGAGGATGTTGTGCATGGGGATCCGCTTCCGGCGGGGGCCCACGCCCTCGCGCCACCGGTAGTAGGAGCTGAAGCATCCGCCCCACCGCAGCAGCGTCGGGGCCAGCTCGCGGGTCGCCTCCACCACGTCGGGCCGCCAGCGGTCGCGGGCGTGGTCCCAGGCCGCCTCCACCGAGCCGTCGGTCGTCCCCAGCGGCTCCATGAACTGCATGTAGAGGAAAGGCGACAGGTCGAACTGGGGGTCGGGGTCGACGGCGATGGAGGCCCCTTCCTGCCGGGCCGCGCCTGCGGCGGTCGCGGCCGCGAGGCTCCCTGCCGCCTGAAGGAACCTCCGCCGCGGAAATTCGTGAGTCATGGCCGATTTATCGCCCCGCCCCGCGGTCTTGTCAAGCGGAACGTCCCGGCCGTCGAAAGGATTGGATTTGCCGATCGAACCGTTATACTGGTCCCGTCACCATGCGGATCGACGAGAAAATCGGCCCGGAGGATTTGTCCTCGCGGATCGAGCGCCTCTGGTCCCTCTCGGAGACCAAGATACGCTCGATTCAAGAGACATGCCCGCCGGGTCAGGCCTCCCCCGTTTTCACCGTGAAGGGGCGCTACACGGCGCGGGGCTGGACGGAGTGGACCCGGGGCTTCCAGTACGGCTCGGCGATTCTCCAGTACGACGCCACGGGGGATGAGGACTTCCTGCAGATCGGCCGCAGGATGACCCTGGTGGACATGGCGGCCCACCTGACCCATGCGGGGGTCCACGACCACGGGTTCAACAACGTAAGCACATACGGGAACCTCTGGCGCCTCATGCGCGAGGGGCGCCTGCGGGACGACCCGTGGGAGCGGGCCTTTTACGAGCTGGCGCTCAAATGCAGCGGCGCGGTGCAGGCCCGCCGCTGGACGGCGCTGCCCGGCGGGGGAGGATTCATCCATTCGTTCAACGGCCCGCATTCCCTCTTTGCCGACACCATCCGTTCACTGAGGTCGCTGGCGCTGGCCCATCTGCTGGGCCACTCGCTGATGGAGGAGAACGACCGGAAGGTGTCGCTGCTGGACCGCCTGATCGCGCACGCGGCTGCGACGGCGAAATACTCCGTCTACTACGGCGAGGGGCGCGATTCGTTCGACGTCCGCGGGCGGGTCGCCCACGAGAGCATATTCAACGTCGCGAACGGCAGCTATCGCTGTCCCAACTCACAGCAGGGATACTCGCCCTTCAGCACCTGGACCCGCGGGCTGGCATGGATCCTGTGCGGCTTCGCCGAGGAGCTGGAGTTCCTGCCGCTGGTGGGCGACGCCGAGCTGGAGCCCCACGGCGGGCGCAAGGCGGTGGAGGCGATAATGCTCAAGGCCGCGCGCGCCGCCAGCGATTTCTACTTGGAGAACACCCCGGTTGACGGGATACCTTACTGGGACACGGGCGCGCCGGGGCTGGCGAAGATGGGGGATTGGCTCGGCCGTCCGGCCGATCCGTTCAACGACCACGAGCCGGTGGACAGCTCCGCCGCCGCCATCGCCGCGCAGGGGCTTTTGCGCTTGGGTGTCCTCCTTGGGGACGAGGGCCGCCGCTATTACCAGGCGGGGCTGACGATTCTCCGGACGCTTTTCGACGATCCTTATCTGAGCCGCGACCCGGCGCACCAGGGGCTGATACTTCACTCGGTTTACCACAGGCCCAACGGATGGGATTACGTGCCGCCCGGCTCGCGCGTCCCCCGCGGGGAGTCGTCCATGTGGGGCGACTACCACGCGCGCGAGGTCGCGCTTTACGTGCGGCGTCTGGCACGCGGCGGGCCGTATCTGGCGTTCTTCGGGCCGCGCGGCAAGGAGGCTCGATGACGCACGCGAGGCGGGTGGCCCTCGTCACGGGGGGCGCCAGGGGCATCGGCCTGGGGGTGTCGCGGGCCCTGGCAAGGGAGGGGCTTGATCTGGCGGTCTGCGGGGTCCGCGAGGAGTCCGCTGCGGCCGGCGCGCTGGCGGAGATACGCGCGGCCGGCGCCGAGGTCCTTTACGTCAGGGCGGACGTCTCCGAACGGGAGGCGCGCGGGCGGCTGATCGATGCGGTGCGGAGTCGCTACGGCCGGATGGACGTCCTGGTGAACAACGCCGGCGTCGCGCCCGCCGTGAGGGCCGATATCCTCGAGGCGGGCGAGGAGAGCTTCGACCGCCTGATTTCCATCAACCTCCGCGGCCCATATTTCCTCACCCAGGCGGCCGCCAGGTGGATGATCGAACAGAGGAATACGGTCCCCGGATTCTCGGCCTGCATCGTGAACATCTCGTCCGTCTCGGCGGAGGTGGCCTCGGTCAACCGCGGCGACTATTGCCTCACCAAGGCGGCCGTTTCCATGGCCACTAAGCTCTGGGCCGCCCGGCTCGCGGAGTACGGCATAGGCGTGTACGAGGTCCGGCCGGGGATCATCCTGACCGACATGACCGCCGGCGTCCGCCAGAAGTACGACAGGCTGATCGAGGGGGGGCTACTCCTGGAGAAGCGGTGGGGGACACCGGACGACGTGGGCAGGGCGGTAGCGGCCCTCGTGCGCGGCGATCTTCCGTATGCCACCGGCCAGGTGCTTACGCTGGACGGGGGTTTGACGCTTCTGAGGTTGTGAGGGCCGTTCTGCCCGCGGCCCGATGAGGCGCCCGGCCCGATGCCCCGGAGGCGTGAAGCACCCCGGGGGATTATGGTACACTCCCGGCCCATGGGTGCCGGCACTGACGACTCCTTCGCGCTGGCGCGCGCGGCGGTGGATCTCCGGTTCGTCACCAGGGAGCAGATGGCGGAGTGCCTGCGGCTCCAGCGCGAGATGGCCTCGCAGGGACTGGGCGTGCCCCTCAAGTCGATCCTGGTCAACAGGGGATATCTGTCGCCCAAGCGCCTGCGGATCGTCCAGGAGGCGCTCCAGCGGACGGCCGCCAGGCCTGCGGCCTCCCATGCTTTCCCGGAGATCGCCGGTTACAGGATCCTCGGCGTGCTGGGAAAAGGCAGCATGGGGACGGTGTACAAGGCCAGGCAGCTGAGCGTCGACAGGATCGTGGCCATTAAGGTACCGAGGCCGGAGCTGGCCTCCGATCCGAAGTTCGTGGAGCGATTTCTGCGGGAGGCCCGCGCGGCGGCCAGGCTCAACCACCGGAACATAGTGATGGTTTTCGACGCCGGCAGATCCGGCGGGCGATACTATCTCGCGATGGAATACGTCGAGGGGGCCTCACTGAGGGCCATAGTACGGAAGAAGGGTCCCCTCGACGAGATGGAGGCGGTCCGGATCGCCGCCAAGGTCGCGCAGGCGCTCGACTACATACACTCGCGACACATCATCCACAGGGACATAAAGCCTGGGAACATACTGATCGGCGCCGGCAGGATCCCCAAGCTGGTCGATCTGGGCCTGGCGCAGAACCTGGCTTCCCAGGAGGCCTCGGTCTCCACCGCCGGCGCGGTGATGGGGACGCCCAATTACATATCGCCGGAGCAGATCATGGGGTGCCGGGATCTCGACATCCGTTGCGACATTTACTCGCTGGGGGCCACCTTCTACATGATGCTCACGGGCCGGCCGCCCTACCCGGGCCGCACGTCGGCGTTGGTGTACGCCAGGCACCTTAGGGATCCGGTGCCGGATCCTCGGGCTGTGAACCCGCGCGTCTCGGAGGCCGCGGCGCGCATAGTGGCGCGGTGCATGGCCAAGGACCGCCGCGCGCGGTATCCGACCCCGCGGCATCTGATGGCAGATCTGGCGGCGCTTTACCGCGCCCTCCACAGGGCCCGCTTGCCCGCGGCCCGGCCGGTCAGGCCTTCCGCTGGAGGGCCTCAAGCAGCGGTTTCACGCGCTCCATTGGCAGCCCGATCACGTTCGTCACCGACCCCTCGATCTTCTCGATGAGGGGATCGTCGGCCGGCTTGATCGCGTAGCCGCCGGCGTAGCGGGTGGGGTCGTAGCGCCGCATGATCCTCTCTACGGGCGGATCCTGCCGCAGCGTCACCCGGGAGGTCACGTAGCGCTCGGTCCTGAAGCGGTCCTTCTGGAGCACAACGCCCGTCCCCAGCACGTGCGTCCGCCCCGCCAGGAGCCTGATGAGCCGGATGGCCGCCTTGCGGTCCCGCGGCTTTCCGTATATCTTACCGCCGAAGGCGATCATTGTGTCGGCGGCCAGGACCCACGTGTCCGGGAAGCGCCGGGCGACGCTTTCCGCCTTGCGCCGGGCGTTGGTCAGCACCGTCTCCCGGAGCGACTTCCGGACGACCTCCCGGACGCACGGCTTGACGACTTTGAAGCGGAATCCCTTGAGGAGTTTCCGCCGCGCCGCCGAGGACGAGGCGAGGATGAACATGGGGGGGATTTTAAATCCCCGCGATGGTGGACTCAAATACAAGATATTTCAGGCCCCGATGGCGGGCTGCACTGACTTGGCGTTCCGCCTCGTGGCACGGCGTCTCGGGTGCCGGTTCGCCTTCACGGAGATGGTGAAGGACAGGCCGGTCCTGGAGGGCAACCGGGAAACTCTAAGAATGTTGAGGACCGACGCGGCGGACAGGCCACTGGGGATGCAGCTTCTGGGACGGGAACCGCGGCTCATGCGGGACGCCGCGCGGCGGCTGGAGGAGTTGGGTGCGGACGTCATCGACATCAACGTCGGCTGCCCCGTCCCCAAGGTCGTCAGGGCGGGGTGTGGGGCGGCGCTCTTGAGGGAACCCGACAGGGTGGCCCGGATCGTCGAGGCGGTGGCGAGGGCGGTGGGTGTGCAGGTGACTGTCAAGATGCGGACGGGGGCGGATCCGGGGGATCGCGGCGCGTGTCTCAGGATCGCCCGGCTCGCCGCCGGCTGCGGCGCGGCGGCCGTCACGGTCCACGGCCGCTCCCGGGAGCAGCGCAACCGGGGCTCGGTCGATCTGGATGCGATCCGGGCGGTGAAGGAGGTGGTGGAGGTCCCGGTGATAGGGAACGGCGGCATCAGGGCCGGCGCCGACGCGCGCCGGATGGTGGAGGTCACCGGCTGCGACGGGGTCATGGTGGGGCGCGGGGGATTGGGGAATCCGTGGATATACGTGGAGATAGAGCGGGCCCTGGCCGGGGATGATCCGCCGCGGGCGCCGACGGCGGCGGAGCGCGCCGCGGCCATGCGCGAGCACTTCGGGCTTCTGCGCGGGCTTTACGGGGACCATCTGGCCTGCCTGATAGGCCGGAAGGTCTTTCACTGGTATGCCAAGGGGGCGCCGTGCTCCGCCTCGCTCCGCCAGCGGGGCAACACGATCGATTCGCCCGAGCGCTTCGAGGAGCTGGTGCGGCAGTACGAGGCTTCCTAGTCCGTCAGGCGCGGATTGGGGTCCTGGGGGAGGCGTTCCTTGACCTCGACGGTTTCATACTCCTTGACTTGGTCGGAGTTGAATTCCTTGCCGCACTCCCAGCTTGTGCAGCGGTATTCCTTGGCGTCAAGCGCGCTGAAGGCGTTGATTTCGTTTTTCTTCACGCGGTTGCCGCCGCAGAAGGGGCACTTGGCGCGCTTCCAGTACTTCTTGGGGGTCTCGGGAGCGGCCACCGTCTTGCCCGTGGCCTCGTCGACGACGGTCTTCTTCGGCCTGATTCGGCCGGCCTTCTCGTCCTTGCAGCGGTGGCAGTACTTCCCGAACCCGACGTGCTTGCACTCGAAGGTGTTCTTCTGGCGTCTCCGCTTGTGGGCCATGTTCATTCTCCGGCGCTTCTAGCGGGTGAAAACGCCCCCTCGGCGGGGGCCATAATTTGTAGCGGTTTGATCGTGGCTTTTCAAAGCAAATTTCCTGTTAACGTTTACGCGTCGCGAAAACGTTAACAGTTGTCGGTCAGGGCGGGCCGATGAGCTGGGTCACGATGTCGGCGAATTCGCTGAGCTGGAACGGGCGGTTTACGACGGCCACCACGCGCAGGAAGCAGCGGGAGGCGGCGTCTCCTTCGTCCTCGTCGGCTATGAGGATTACCTTGGGGGTGATGCGCATAGCCCTCAAGTCCCCGAGGATGTCGTCCATCCCCTTCTGGCCGAGGTTGGTGGAGAGTATCACGAGCTCGAACTGCCTGGCGGCGAGCTTCTCGCGGGCGTCGGCCACGTCGGTCCAGGCGCTCACGTCGTAGCCGCATGCCTCGAGGGAGTTTGCTATGGAGGCCGTTTCCCTGAAGTCCTTGCCCGTGACGAGGACGGCTTTCGGGCCCCGGGCGACATCGGTGCGGGCCGCCTCCTTGGGGCCCGGTCTCACGTCCGATTCGCCGCGTTTATCCGCCATGATCCGGTCCGCCCCGAGGCCGCCCTCGGGGTGTCCATTTTTATATAGTGCATGGATTTCGGCGGTGTCAAATCTTTCCCCTCGCCATCGGGACGTCGGGGGGCGGCTCCCGTGTGCCCAATCATGCCATGGCGTTGCGTCCCGTCCCGGTCCCCCGGGCGAGGGATTTCGCCGCGTCGGCCACGTCCTTCACTCGGCAGGGACGCCGGAGGGTCCGGGCGGCGCGGAGGAAGCGCCACGCTTCGGAGATCCCTCCGCCGCGGCGGTCCTCGACCAGGAGGACCGGGGGAGGGGCGCCATGTGCGTTGATTTCGCGCAGGAGCGTTTCCACGGCGCCGTCGCCCGACATGGAGGATATGATCAGCAGCCCGTAGCGCCTTTCGTGCAGGCGCCAGAGCGCCTCCTCGGTCGTGGAGGCGTGCGCGGGGGCGAGACCCATCTCCTTAAGGGCCCCGCAGACGGCCTCGGCCCAGGGGCGGTCGGGGTCTATCAGCAGGATGGCGTTCGGATCGCGGGCGGGGATCGCGGTATTCGCCACGGTCGCCTCCTCCGCCGCCCCGGATATGCTTGCCATATGTATTATACACATACGGCATGGGCTGTCAAGGCGGTCCTTCAATGCGGCGGGGGGGGGAGGCCCACCCGTTCGACCACGGCGCGGACGAAGGATTCGACGTCCTCGGAGATTCTGTGGGTCAGTATCGTTTCGTCGGACCGGAACATGACGGAGGCCGTGTCCAGGTTGTCCAAGAGTATCATCAGGCGGGGGGGGCGGCGGTGCCTGCGGATGGCCTGTATTATCTTTGCCTGGGCGGCCGGATCGATCTCGCTGGAGATGGCGGCCAGGTCGTAGGACGAATCCTCCGTTATCAAATCGGCCGTCCAGGACGGCTCTGGGCACGCGGTCACATCGTAGCCGAGATTCTCGAGGCGCGACCTGGCCTTGTCGATCCAAGCGGGGTCGCCATGGGCCAGCAGGATCGACCTGCGCCGGGTGCCCTTCTTCACGCCGGCATTATAACTCGGCCCGGGGCGTCGGGCCAGAGAAGCGACGCGGGGCGTCCGGCCGCCGGCGTCAGCGGCGGAAGCTCTTTGGCTGGATCACGAAGGAGTGCGTCCCCAATGGGGGCAGGAGCAGGCCGTTGAGGTCGTCCAAGCCCCGCTGCCGCAGCCCCCGGCCCTCGATCCACGGCTCCGAGATCTTCTTCCCCTCCTCCATCCCGAACTCGATCCTGAGCCGGCCCAGCACTGCTTCGAACCATTTTACCGGGAACCGCGCCCCCACCGTGAGCCCCGTCCCGTGAAGGTACAGCACGTGACCCTCGCCTCCCGCCGAGCAGACCAGTATCGGACAGCTGGAGGCGAGGGGCGAAGTCAGGATGATGGAGACGATCAGCGGGGCCGTCTTGGGCGAGGTGAACTCTCCCTGTCGCGACAGGTAGGGGCGGCGGGACTCCGGCAGCCACAGCACGGGTCCCTCCTCGGTGCCCTTGTCGAGGTAGCGGAGGAAAAGATCGACGCCGTAGTCGTGTATGGGCGGGACCGCCACGAGCCTCACCCGGGAGGCCTTCTGCAGTTTCAGGAACCCTTTCTGGCCGGCGGCCCCGGAACGCGGCACCACCAGGCCCACGCCGTGGTAGCGCCTCAGCGGTACCACACCGCACTCCATCGGCAGGCCTCGCGGGAAGCTTTCCACGAACCCCCGGTCCGCCCCCACCAGGAGGGGGTCGACCGAGAATTCCGCAGTGGGGACCTGGGCGCGCGAACTCGGAGCCCGCTTTCTCGGGGCGGTTTTACCCATGCTCTTGTCCTCCGGGGGAACGCCGTTATAACGCCCCTATTAGGGAAGCACCCGCCCGCGGCCCCCGCAAGGATTTTCCGCATCCGCAAGCGGGCGGGCCGGAGATACATGTTGATTCGCGGGGCGGCAGGCGTATAATTTCCACTTCCTATGAGACGCCCGATGATCGCCGGCAACTGGAAGATGAACGGCCTCATCGACGAGGCCCGGAAGCTGGCGTCCGCCATACGCGAGAGGGTCGAGGGGATGCAAGGAGTGCCGGAGGTGGTCCTCTGCCCCCCATACCTCGCGATAGCCGCGGTCCGCGAAACGATCGCCGGCAGCCCCGTCCGTCTAGGCGCCCAGGACGTCTTCTGGAAGCCGAAAGGCGCCTTCACCGGCGAAGTCTCGCCGTCGATGCTGGTCGATGCCGGGTGCACCCACGTGATCGTCGGCCACAGCGAGCGGCGCGAGATGGGCGAGACCGACAGAATGGTCTGCGACAAGGTCCGCTCGGCCCTCGATGCCGGCCTCACCCCGATAATGTGCGTGGGGGAGCGCCTGGAGGAGCGCGAGAAAGGCGAGACCTCCGGCGTCGTGGAGCGGCACGTCATCCGGGGGCTCGATGGCCTGGCCCCCGAGCAGATCTCTCGGGTCGTCATCGCCTACGAGCCGGTCTGGGCGATCGGCACCGGCCGGACCGCGACTCCGGCCCAGGCCCAGGAGGTCCATTCCTTCATCCGGAAGCTCGTCTCCAGGGCCGCCGGCCCTGAGGTGGCGGGGGTGATTCGGATCCTCTACGGGGGCAGCGTAAAGCCGGAGAACATCAAGGATCTGATGGCGCAGGAGGACGTCGACGGCGCGCTCGTGGGGGGCGCGAGCCTCGACGCCGACTCGTTCGCCAGGATAGTGGGGTACGGATGACCGTCCTTCTGTCGATCATATTCGTCCTGGTCTGCATCCTGCTGGCGTTCATGGTGGTGATCACCCCCTCGTCGGAGGGGGGCATGGCCGCCGCGTTCGGCGGCATGGGGAGCGAGACCTTCTTCGGGACCAAGGCGCACCAGCACATCAACAAGTTCACCGTATTTCTGGCGGTGACCTTCCTGGTCCTTGCGGTGGTGATCAACAAGGTCAACTCCGGGCGGGTGCAGGGAGGCGTCGGCATAGAACAAAAGATCAAGGATCTCCCGGAGGGCCCCGAGGCGCCTCCGGGCCTGCCTCCCGCGCCTCCGCCGCAGCCTCCCCCGAAATGAACAGCATGACCGGATACGGCCGCGCCTGCGGGCGCGACCGGAAGCACTGCATCGAGGTGGAGCTCAGGTCGGTGAACCACCGGTTCCTGACGCTGAAGCAGAGCCTGCCAGAGGGCCTCGCGCGGCGCGAGCGGGAGATCGAGCGGATGGTCCGCGCGCGCATGTCGCGGGGGAGCCTGAGCCTCGTCGTCTCGATAAAGGCCGCCGGGGGGTCCGGGCCGGCGCTGCCCGATCTGGGGGTCCTTCGGGCCTGCTACCGCCGCCTCGAAGGCGCCCGCAAGGCGCTCGGGATGGAGGGCCCGCTGGGGATGCGAGATCTCCTGGCCGTTCCGACCCTGTGGTCGCCGCCCTCCGGTTCGGCGGACTCCTCCGGCCTCTGGCGGCGCGTGAAACCGCTGGTGGAACGGGCGATGGAAGCGCTGGCGGCGTCGCGCGCGCGCGAGGGCGCGTCGATCGCGCGCGACCTCAGCGCGCGGCTGGACTCCATCGAAGGCTTGCTGCGGCGCATCGAGGCGCGCGCGCCGCTGTGCGTGGAGTCCTACCAGAAGAGATTGGACGAGCGCATCAGGACGATCATGTCGAAGAAGGGGATCGATGCGGCGCCGGTGGACGTGGTCAAGGAGATCGCGCTGTACGCCGACCGTTGCGACGTGAGCGAGGAGGTGCAGCGGCTCAGGGCCCACGCGGAAGAGTTCAGGAAGGTCCTGCGCTCCAAGGGCCAGTCGGGCCGCCGCCTCGAGTTCATCGTCCAGGAGATGGGGCGGGAGGCCAACACCATCGCCTCCAAGGGCAACGACGCCGAGATATCATCCTGCGCGGTTGAGATGAAGACCCAGCTGGAAAAGATCAAGGAACAGGTGGAAAACGTCGAATAGGAGGTTTGCGCGTAATGGACGGGCCCCGGGGGGCGCTGCTGGTGATTTCGGGCCCTTCGGGCGTGGGTAAAACCACGATAGCCAGGATGCTCGCCGAGGTCCCCGGGATCGTCCGCGTCGTGACGGCCACGACGCGCGCGCCGAGGGCCGCGGAGGCGGACGGACGCGACTACCTGTTCATGTCGCGGTCGGATTTCGAGGCGGCCGCCGCCCGGGGGGAGTTCCTGGAGCACGCCGAGATCGACGGGAACCTGTATGGAACCCCTAGGATCCCGGTCGAGCGCGCCCTGGCGGCCGGTCGGCTGGCGTTGGTGGACATCGACGTCCAGGGGGCTCGCAGCGTGAAGGCGTCGGGGCTGCCCGCGTTGTTCGTCTTCATAGAGCCCCCGGAAATGGAGGAACTCAGGAGGCGCCTGGTGGGGCGTGGGAGCGAGGACGCCGAGGCCGTCCGGCGGCGCCTCGACAGGGCGGCGCGGGAGATGGAACAGAAGGGCCTTTACGACGTCGTGGTGGTCAACCGGACACCGGAGGGGGCCGCGGCGCAAATAGTCGAGGAGGCCCGCAGGAGGAGACTGCTGGCCTGATGCTGGGCGCGCGGGGGCGCGGCGCCTCGCGCATGCTTGGAGGGACCGATGATCAGCAATACCGAGATCGAACGGCTGGCCGAGAAGTTCGGCGGGCGGTACAAGCTGACCGTGCTGATCCAGAAGCGTCTCAAGGAGCTCGTCAAGGGCGCCCAGAAGCTGGTGGATCTCGAGGACCGCAACCTCATAAAGGTGGTGCTGGAGGAGATCCGCAGCGGAAAGGTGTCCTTCGAGGGGTACCCGGCCGGCGAGCCGGAGGGCGACAAGGAAGGCGCCGGGAAGTCTTCCAAGAAGAAGGAATAACCGCCCGCCGGCCGTGCGGAGGAGCGTTCCATGAAGGGACGAGGCGCGCTTCGGAATAGGGTCGTCGTGCTCGGGGTCACCGGCTCGATCGCGGCCTACAAGTCCGCGGATGTGGCCTCGCGGCTGGTCCAGGGGGGGGCCGAAGTCACGGTCGTCATGACGCGAGCCGCCGCCGCCTTCGTGGGGCCGCTGACCTTCCAGGCGCTCACGCGCCGCCGGGTCTTTATCGACCAGTTCGCCGTGGAAGGCGTCCTCGATCCCACCCACGTCACGCTCGCCGAGAAGGCGGATATCACGGTCGTGGCGCCGGCCACCGCCAACTTCCTGGGGAAGGCGGCCCACGGGATCGCAGACGACCTGCTGACGTCCCTTGTAATGGCCGTCAGGGGCCCGATCCTTGTGGCGCCGGCGATGAACGAGCGGATGTGGAGGAACGCAGCCGTGCGGGAGAACCTGGAGGTCCTTCGGAGGCGCGGCTTCCGCTTCGTGGAGCCCGAGACGGGGTTTCTGGCCTGCGGCGAGTACGCCAAGGGGCGGCTGGCGGAACCAGCACGGATTGTCTACGAGATCGAGAAGATCCTGGCGCAGCGGCGATGAGGATCCTCGTCACGGCCGGTCCCACGCGTGAGCACCTGGACGACGTCCGCTTCATATCCAACGCATCCAGCGGCCGAATGGGATTCGCCTGCGCGGCGGCGGCCCGGCGCGCCGGCCACCGCGTGACGCTGGTAACCGGCCCGGTGGCACTGGCCGCCCCGCCGGGGGTCAGGGTTGTCCGCGTGACCAGCGCTCAGGAGATGTACCGGGCCGTCCTCGGCGCCTACAGCCGTGCGGATGCCGTCATAATGACCGCCGCCGTAGGGGACTATCGGCCGGCCAGGCGCCTCCGCGGCAAGCTGAAGAAGCGCCCGGGCCCTCTCGCCGTCCGCCTGGTCCGCACGCCGGACATCCTGGAAACCCTGGGGGCCCGGAAGGGCCGACGTGCGCTGGTGGGATTCGCGCTCGAGTCGGCCGCCGGCGGGGAGCGCGAGGCCCTCGGGAAGGCCCGGCGGAAGAACCTGGACTACGTGGTTCTCAATTCCCCCCGCGCCCTGGGAGCGGCGCGGGTCGACGCGACGGTGTACCGCGGCGGCGCGGTGGTCCGGCGCTTCCGCCGCGCCCGCAAGGAGGAGCTCGCCGAGTGGCTCGTATCCGCGCTCGGCCGCCTGCACCCGTCCGCCTGCGCAGGAGGACGGCCTACTTCTCGCCGGCGGGCTTGATCAGCGATTCCACCCAGTCCTTGGCCCCGTCGTATCCATTCATGCCGCGCTCGCGGATGTAATCGGCCGTGGGCTTCCACTGGGGGCGCGGGATCATGAACCATGCGGTGCCGCCGATGACCCCCAGGGTGAGCCCCACCGCCCAGGCGGCCTTGAAGAGGCGGCCGGCGCCGCGGGCCGCCGCGGTGAATATGCCTACTTTTTTTTCGCCGAGTACGTAGCCAGCCCCGCTGATGCCCAGTATCAGCAAGATCAGCAGGCCGGTGAGGGCGATGCCGGCGATCATGCCTATGAAGACGAGGGAACGGACCGACATGCCCGGCGGGGGCTGGAACCTGACCTTCTCATGCAGGAGCCTGATGAGCGCCTCGCCCCCGAAGTCCATGGCGATTACGACGATCTGGCCGGCGAGGAGACCCAGGAGGAATCCGCGGCGCCGCCGGGCCCGCTGGGCCTTCCTGAGGGCGGCAGCCCGATCCTCGGCCGACGGCACAGAGGTGGGGGGCGCCATCTTCCCCCGCAGGGGCGGCCGGTGCTCGGCCGGCGTCCGCCAGGAGTTCCACGGATCCAACGGCGGCAGCGCCGGCCCGCCGGGCGCCCTCCCGTTCATCTCCACACTTATATGATAACCTGCCGTCATGAGGGGTGCCACGTCCGATCGTCCTGGAGGGTCAAGGTAGGCCTGTCCGGTTGCCGATACTGATAGGGCGGAAGACGCCTTTGCGGCGGGGCCGCCTTTGAACGGGTATCGGGAGCGGTCTGATTACTGTCCTTGCGAGGCCAGCGTGGGCAAAAAAAGCGTAACGTTGCCGTCACGGGTTCCGGTCCGGGAGAAATTGAGGGAGCTGGGGGGGCTTTTCTTCCTTCTTTGCGCGATGTTCGTTCTCATATCGCTGATTTCCTACGATGCCGGCGACATCCGCGAGGTCAAGTACCCGCCCAACGACCCGGTCCACAACAAGGGAGGCGTCGTGGGGGCGCGCGCGGCGTACGCGCTGCTGTCTTCGCTGGGCCTGGCGGCCTATCTGCTGGTCTTTCTGACGGGTTTCTGGTCGTTCCTGGTCTTCTTCCGCCGCCGGATAGAGGGGCTGCCGGTGAAGCTGGTCTCGGCGGCGGTGTCGGTCTTCGCGGCCTCCGCCCTTTTGTCCCTCCAGACGATCGTGGGGCCGAGCGCGTTCGGGCTCGCCGGCACCGCTCCTTCCCTGGGGGGCGTTTACGGAAAGGCGTTCGAGATCGCACTGGTCGAACGGCTCGGGACCGCCGGCGCGTGGCTTTCGGTGATTCTCGGCCTGGCGGTTTCCCTGGTGCTTTCTACCGACTGGATGATCTACCTGGTGCTCCTGAAGGTCGGGCGTTGCGCGGCGGCGGCGGCTGGACGGCTGCGCCGGTACTGGTCGGCGGAGGAGCGCGCCCGGCGCAGGGAGGCGGCGCGGATGGAGGAGGCCGAGCGTGCCCGGGCGGAGCTGGCGCGCAAGCTGGTCGAGGCGCGGGCGTCGGCCGACGCCGCGAGGATGCGGCCCGTCGCCGCCGTTCCGGAGCCCGATCCGCCGGTTTCATCCCCCGCCCGGATCGAGCCGCCCGCGGCCCCGCCGCGCCACGCGCCTCAGGCGGCCCCCGGCCCGGAGATCCCGGCGGCGCCGCAGGCACGGCCGCCGGCGCCAAGGCCCGTTCCCGCCGAGACCATCAAGGCCGAGGCGGCGAAGTTCGACGTACGCAGGCCCGGGGCCTACGAGCAGCCGCCCCTTGACATCTTCGAGTCGAGGATCGAGAAGCTCCACGGCATCAGCGAGAAGGAGATCAAGGAGCGAATGCTGGTCCTTGAATCCACCCTGCGGGAATACAACATCGAGGGCCGCGTGGTGAACTACGAGATCGGTCCGGCCGTGACGACTTACGAAGTCGAGCTCGCCCCCGGCCAGGAGATCCACCGGGTCACGGCGCGGCAGGAGGAGATAACCATGCGCCTCTCCTCGCTTGCGGTGCGCGTGGTGGCCCCGCTGCCGAACAAGGGCACGGTCGGCATAGAGGTTCCCAACCCGTTCCCCAACACCGTGCGCATCCGCGAGTTCCTGGAGCAGGGTTACGCCGAGCTCCGCAAGCTCCCGCTGCCGATGATCCTGGGGAAGACCAACGGGGGGGAGCCCATCCTCCGGAGCCTGGTGCCCCTGCCGCACCTGCTTATCGCCGGGACGACCGGCTCCGGCAAGTCGGTGTGCCTGAAATCCATCATCACGAGCCTCGTGATCTCGATGTCTCCCGAGGAGATGAAGCTGATCCTGATCGACCCCAAGCAGGTTGAGTTGACGGCCTTCACCGACATCCCCCACCTCTGGGCGCCGGTCGTTGTGGACTCCAAGAAGGCGTCGCTGGTGCTGGACTGGCTGGTCAAGGAGATGGACGAGCGCTACTCGCTTCTCAACAGGGTTTCCGTGACGTCGATAGACAAGTTCAACAAGCTGGGCGAGGCGAAGATCCGCGAGCGGCTGGCCGAGGCGGGGGCGGACGAGGAAGAGGCGCGGGATTTCCCCGTCCACATGCCGTACATCGTCGCCGTCATAGACGAGCTGGCGGACCTGATGCTCACCGGCAAGCGGGAGGTGGAGCACTCGATCGTGCGGCTCTCGCAGAAGGCCCGCGCCATCGGCATCCACCTGGTGGTGGCCACGCAGAGGCCGTCCACCGACGTGATCACCGGGCTCATCCGCTCGAACATGCCCTCGAGGATCGCCTTCAGGGTCCCCAGCCATATCGAGAGCCGGATCATCCTGGACCGAAAGGGCGCCGAGAGGCTGCTCGGGAAGGGCGACATGCTGGTGAAGATGATCGACTCGTACGAGCCCGTGCGCGGCCAGTGCACGCTGGTCACCGACGAGGAAATCCGCGGGCTGGTCAAGCACCTGCGCGCCATGGGCCGGCCCGAATACCACCAGGAGCTCATGGAGATCAAGACCGTGGCGGACGCGGAGGGCACCGAGGACGACGAGCAGTTCGACGAGGCGGTCAGGGTGGTGCTGACCGAGGGGCGCGGATCGACCTCCCTGCTTCAGAGGGCGCTGAAAGTGGGCTACGGACGCGCCGCGCGCCTCATAGAATCGATGGCCAAGATGGGCATCGTGGGCGGCCACAACGGATCCAACGCCCGCCAGGTGCTGATATCCCTGGAGGAATGGGAGGCGCGCAGGGCCCAGCAGGCCCCGCGCTGAGCCTACTTCGCCCGCGCCGCCGTCACACGGAGGCAGTCGATCAGTATCTCGAAGCCCGCCGACTCGCCGTCGGACGGGCTTATGGAGAAGCTGGAGACGGTTTCGCGCTCCAGCCGCCGCGTCTTAGAATCGGCGTGTCCTGTGGAGTATACGAGGCGGAAATCCGCCAGCTTGAAGGTGTGCTGCCTCCATTCGCTGGTGACCGAAAAATCAATACCGAAGCTGCTGTTGGCGTCGGTGAGCGTCAGGGTGACGGGGGCGACAAGGCCCCTCTTGAGGGTACGGGCATAGAGGGTTATGGTTTCCGCCCGGGCCGTCATCCCCTTGATCGGGTGGCTGGCGTAGCCGCCGGCGAAGAAGTTGAGCTTGGCGGATCTCTTCCCCATCAAGCCGTCCCCGTCGTTGGCCGCCGCCGCCCCGTAACGGGCGCTCCAGGCGCCGGGGAAGTCCTCGAAGTCGAGGTTCACCAGGACGTTCCCCCCCATGCCCAGGCGATCCTCGCACTGGGCCTTGTACTGCCTGATCTGCCACTCGTTGGCCTTCACGAAGGCTGTTTCCGCGAACTCAGCCAGCAGCTGTTGCGCGGTCTTGAGAGCGCCGTCTGGCTTCCCTGACTGCAGGTCCTTCTGCAGGTTCACGTAGAGCCGCTTGGCCTCGTCCTCGCGGTCGCGGGCCTTCCGCTTGGCGGCGTCGGCGATCTTCGACTCGATCTCGGCGCGCTTCTGCTCGAAGAACTTCGTGGGGGCGTGCGCGCGGGAGAACGACTGTAGGGCGCCCGCCGCCTCGTCGTACCGCCTCTCCTGCATCAGGCTTGAGTAGGCCTTCAGGGCGTCGACCCATGCCCGTGCGGCTGAGTCCTCGGCCTCCTTGCGGGCGGCCTCGGCGGCGCCGGCCTGCATGGCCGCGATGTCGGCCTCGTTCTTGCTGTAGGTGGCGGTGTTGCGGCGCTTGCCCAACTCGGCCAGGAGCCTCTTCGCCTTGCCCCAGCTGCCCGAAGCGGCCGCCGCCCGTGCCTCGGCGAGGATCTTGTCCGTTTCCAGCTCCAGATTCGACCGGCCCAGGAGCGCCAGCAACCGGTCCCGCTCGCCGGCCATCGTCGCGGTGTCCAAGTACTTCTGGCTGAGCTCGATTATCCGGCCCTGGACGTCGCCCCAGCGGGACTCCGCGCGGGCGGTTTCCACCTCCTTCAGCAGGGCCTCCGCCTCGAGTTCGCGCCGGCACTTGTCAATTTCGGCCTGGAAATCGGCGCCTCCCTCAGGCTGCAGCGCCTTGAATTGATCCATGGCGTCCTTCCAGCGGTGATCGCGCAAGGCAGCGCGCGCGGACTCCTCGGCCCTTTTGCTGGCGGCTTCGGCCTCCCGGATGCGGGCGTCGCAGGTGCCGATCATCTCCCCTATCTTCGCCGCGCGGGCGTGCGTGAAGGCCTGATCCCCGTATTCGCGGGGCAGCTTCTCCAATTCCAACCTGGCCTCCTTCCAGTGCCCCCGCCGGAAGAGATCCTCGGCCGCTGTGAATAGGCGGGCCGCCTCGGCCTCCTTCAGCGGATCCGGCGGAGGGGGGGAGGGCTCAGGAGGGGGCGGCGTCGGCCTGGCCGGCTCGGCGGCGGCGGCAGGGGGCGTGGGACGGGGCCCCGGTCCCGGCCGAGGCGACCCCGGACGCGTCGCCAGCAGGATCAGGCCCGCCAGCGCGGCACCTGCACCCGCGGCCGCGATGGGCCAGGCCGGGCGGCGCCTGCGCCTGGCGACGACCCGCTGGGTCACGTGGAGCCTAGGGCGGCTGTGGTGGCGCGCGGCGTGCGCCCTCGCGTGGGTCGGCGCGGTGCCCGCCTTGAGGTTGCGGAGGTCGTCCAGGAGCTCCGCCGGCGTCTGGTACCGCTCCGTCCGTTCCTTCGCCATCAGCTTCTGTATTATGTGGGAAAAAGTGTAGCTGAGTCGGGGGGCGGCCTTCCTGGGATCCGGGATCGGCTGGGTGAGGTGAAGGCTCATGGTTTCCGCGGCGCTCTTCCCCTCGTAGGCGTACCGGCCAGTCACCAGGAAGTAGAGTGACGTCCCCAGCGAGTACAGGTCCGCCCGGATGTCGACGTCTGCGTCGCCTCGCACCTGTTCCGGTGACATGAAATAGGGGGTCCCCACGGCCAGGCCGGGCTGGGTGAGCGACTGCTCCATGGAGACCGTGGATTTCGCCAGCCCGAAGTCGCAAAGCTTCACCGTGCCGTCCGGGGCCAGCAGCATGTTTTCCGGCTTTACGTCCCGGTGGACCATGTGGTGCCGGTGTATGTGATCCAGGACCTCGGCCATCTGGACGGCCAGGTCGATGGCCCTCTTCTCGTCGAAGGGACCGTGGGCCTCCACCAGAGAGCGGCAGCTCTTGCCGATGACGTACTCCATGACGAAGTAGTAGAGTCCGTTGGCCTCGCCTACGTCGATGGCGGCGATGAGGTTCTTGTGGCTGAGCTTGCCGGCGGCCCGCGCCTCCTGGAAGAAACGGGCCACGTAGGTCTTGTCCTTCACGGCCTGCTGGGAGAGGATCTTTATTGCGACGGTGCGATTGACGCTCGTCTGGTTGGCCTTGTACACCGTGCCCATGCCCCCCTGGCCTATGCGGCCGAGGATCGTGTAGCCGGGGATGGGACTGGTGTGGATGCCCAGGGATTTCAGTATCTGGGTGTTCTGGCCCGCGGTTATGAAGCCCTTCTTGACCATGATCTCGCCGAGCGGCTCGTCAATGCCCATCTCGCGCATCTTGGCTTGGATGGTGACGCATTCCCGGACCTGATCGTCCGTGACGAACTTCAGGCGCACGGCAGCCTGGCCGTAGGTGTCGTCGGTCGGCTTCCTCGATCCCGGGCCGTTCATTGAAGAGGCTCTTTCGCCCGCCGCTCAATAATTATACATGCCGCCCCGGCCGGCCATCGCCGGCGGGGGGACGAAAACCGCCGCTCGAATCTGAAGCGGGGATATCACCGGTCGCGCCGCGGCCCGGCCGTCTCAGGGACGCGCCCGCGGCGGGAGGGCGACAGCTCCACCGCCCTCTCCAGGTCCGCGGCGGCGTCCCGTGGCCTGCCGGCCCTGAGCAGCAGGAGCCCGCGCGCCTCGAGGTAGGCCGCCTCGAGGGGGGCCAGGCGGAGCGCGCGACCGAAGTCGGCCTCGGCTTCCTCCAGGCGGCCCAGCTCGGCGAGGGCGGCGGCCCGCCCGGCGTAGGCGTCCGCCAGGCGGGGGTCGAGCTCGACTGCGCGCCGGTAGTCGTCGAGCGCGCCCTTCGGATCGCCCCGCAGGAGGCGGATGGCGGCCCGCAAGGATGCGGTCCCGGCCTCCTCGGGCTCCATCCCGCGGAGATCCTCCAGGGCCGCGGCGGGATCACCCGCCATGTGGCGCGCGGCGGCTCGCCACTCGCGCAACACGCGGTCCGCGGGCCTGTACAGGAGGGCGAGATCGAGGTCCGGCAGGGCGGCGTCGGGCTTCGACGCCTGGAGGCGCGCCAGCGCCCGCAGGGCAAGCGCCTCCGGGTCTCCCGCGTGGCGGCCTAGGAGATCGTCGAGCTTGGCTTCCGCGCCGGCGGGCCGCAGCTCCAGGACGTCGATCGCCGCATCCGCGTACTGGAACATCCACCGCTCCCGCGCGTGGATCCTGACGACGTTCAGGTCTGCCAGGGCCCGCCGGCGCAGGTCGAGTGCCGCCGGGGAGTCGGAGGAGAAATTCACCAGGGGGGCGCCTCGATCGAGAAAGCCTCGCGGGCGCAGGCCACCGCGCAACAGGAGCCTTCCCCGCTCCAGGTAGGCGTCCAGACGACCGGGATTGGCCGAGAGCGCGTCGGTCAGGTCCTTGACGGCGCCCGCGTGGTCGCCGCGCAGGATGCGGGATCGAGCGGACCAGTAAAGTGCTTCGTCGCAGCCTGGACACCTCTTCATGGCCTCGCCCAGGATCGCCTCGGCGGACAGGCACGCCTCGGCGATCCGGCCGGCGGAAAGCCTCTCGCCGGCGATGCGGGCCGCCAGCCGCAGCACCATCTCGCTCCCTTCCCGCACCATGGGGAGGGCGGCGGCGCGGCGCCGCGCGGCGGTCTCGGCGGCCGCCGCCTCCTCTTCCAGCAGTCTGAGCCTCTCGTCCACCTGCCCGGCCAAGTCCGCCGCCTCCCGGTCCCTGGGCCGCAGGGCGATGGCCTGCTCGGCCGCCATGCGGGCGATATCGTAGCGCCCCGCCCTCAGGTGGTCGCGGGCCGCCGCCAGGTGGCGCGAGAAATCGCGCGCATCCCGGTAGGAGGAGGCCCCGAGGTAGATCGCGGTTACCGCCAGCAGGACCGTCGTCGCCGCCGCCACGACCCGTGCCGGGTGCCTGCGGACCGCCCGCGCCGCCGTGAGGAGAACTCCAGGGGGGCTCGCCTTGATCGGTTCGCCGTCCAGATACCGCCGGAGCTCGTCGGCCAGTTCGTCCGCAGTGGAATAACGCCGCTCCAGGTCCTTATCCATGGCCTTCATGCAGATCGTCTGGAGATCCGGGTGTACCCTGGGGTTTATGTCGCGGGGGTTCGGGGGCGTCTCGTTGACGATCCTGTTGAATATCTCGGCGCTGTTGGATCCCGTGTGCGGCAGGCGTCCCGAGATGATCTCGTAAAGTATGACCCCGAGGGAGTATACGTCGCTCCTGGCGTCCACCCGCGGCCCGTCGCCGCGGATCTGCTCCGGCGACATGTAGAACGGGGTCCCGAGGAACGATCCCGACCGGGTCAGGGCCGAACCTTCCCGCGAATGCTTGGCCAGCCCGAAGTCCATCAGGTGGGGTTCCCCCTCGCGGTCTATCATTATGTTGGCGGGCTTGATGTCGCGGTGGACGATGCCGTTCAGGTGGGCGTAGGCGACGGCTCGTGCGACCTTCTCCAGCACGGCGAGGTGGTCCCGGATCCGGCCGCGGTGGGAGAACAGGCGCGCCGAGAGCGGCTCGCCCTCGACGTACTCCATGGCGATGTAGTAGACGCCGTTCTCGTCGCCCGCGTCGTGGACCGCGACTATGTTGGGGTGTTTGAGCCGCGCCGCCAGCCGCGCCTCGCGCTGGAAGCGACGCACCGCATCGATGGTGGTGAACTCCCCGGTCCTTAGGACCTTGAGGGCGAAGACGCGGTTGAGGTCGCGGTGGAGCGCCTTGTAGACGACCCCCATGCCTCCCTGGCCGATCTGCTCGATGATGAGATATCGGCCCACTGAGTCGCCCTTGATATCCTCCTTGGCCTGCCGAAGGAGCCCCACCCGCGAGTCCTGGCCGGATGGGCCCGCCTCGGTCCGGGGGGCGGGTATCTGGACCACGCTGCCGCAGCGCCGGCAGGCGAACTTGGTTCCCGGGACCCGCTCGGCTGCGTCGTAAAAGGTGTCGCAGCCGGGGCACCTCGCGATCTCCTTCTTCTGGCGTCTCAGTATCTCCATGAACTGGTCCGTGGTGAGATATCCCTTGCGGAGGAATATCTGACCCAACAGGACCGGCGTCCCTTCCCCGGCCAGTTCGGCCTGAAGGCGCAGGCACTCGTCGAGCTGGAGCTGGGTAACGTATCCCAGGCGCAAGGCCAGCTGGCCGAACAGGCCGCCGCGCTCGGGGTCGGCGGCGACGGCCTCCAGGCGCAGCCGCTGGATTTCCATCACGGACGCCAGCTGCTCGTTGCTCAAGTACCCTTTCTCCAGGAGGATCGCGCCGAGGCGGCGCGGCGCGTCGGCGGTAGCCTGGATGCGCAGACACTCCTCCAGTTGGTCAGGGGTGAGATACCCCTCGTGGAGGGCGATCTGTCCCATCAGATGGGGGTTGACCGGCGCCACGGTGGAATTATAGCGGCCCGGTGCGGGCCGGCATCCTTGAAACGATTGCGGGACATGCGGCCGGGCTCGGCGTATCATATCCTCGATGCCGCCGGCGCGCTTTACCGGGCGGTTCCTTTTCCTTGCGCCGCTCCTGGCGTCCGCCGCGGCGGCCCAGGAGAAGCGCGAATCCCCGCCCCTGGTCTCGTTCACCGTCGACGCCTCCCGCCCCGAAAGTGGGATTGTCGGGGTTTCGATGGCCGTCACGAACGTTACGGAAGAAGAGGTCCGCGTGGCGATACCGGCCTGGGCGCCCGGGGCCTACAGGATCGTCAGGTACGCGAAGGACGTCCGCAACGTGAGGGCGTTCGACGCCGGCGGGGCCCGACTGGACGTCTCGGCGGAGGACGAGCAGACCTGGAGGATCGCGAAGGGCGGGGCGGCGGCGTTCACCGTGGCCTACGACCTGCTGGTCGACAAGAGCCGTATGGACAAGAATCACTGCTTCCTGGCGGGACCGGAGACGTATTTCTACGTGGTCGGGCGCAAGGAGATACCCTGTCGCGTCCGTTTCATCGTCCCCGAAGGCTGGAGGGTGGGGACCGCCCTGGAACGTGAGGGGGACGAGTACGCGGCGCGCGATTACGACACTTTCATCGACTGCCCCACCGAGCTGGGCGGGTTCGAACTGTACGAATTCGACCAGGACGGCGCGCGCTACGAGCTGGTGATACACGCCGACGGGCCCGTGGACGGCGCGAAGCTCGTGGAGATGTGCCGCCGGATCGTACGCCAGCAGAACCGGATGTTCGGCGGCCCGCCGTTCGGGCGGTTCGTGTTCCTCTACCACTTCCGCGGGGGATCAGGCGGCTACGGGCTTGAACACCTGAACTCCACGAACATCTCGCTGCCGTACTCGGTGATCAAGGCGGCGCCCCTGGCGGCGGCCTCCATCACGTCCCACGAATACTTCCACGTCTGGAACGTCAAGAGGATCAGGCCGCTCGGGCTGGGGCCTTTCGACTACACGCAGCCGGTCCGGACGAAGGCGCTGTGGTTTTCCGAGGGGTGCACCAGCTACTACGGCGATCTGACGCTGGCGCGCTGCGGCATCTGGACCGAGGAGCGCTATTTCAAGCACCTGGCGGACGAGGTCGAGATGCTCCAGGACAACCCCGACCGCCTGGTTACCAGCGTCGAGCGGGCCTCTTGGACGGTCTGGGACCGGGGGGAAGGGTACAGGGTGGATTACTACAACAAGGGGGAACTGCTGGGGCTGCTGATCGATCTGAGGACGCGCGCGGCAAGCGGCGGCAGGAAGTGCTTCGACGACGTGTTCCGCCATCTCTACGAGGAGTACTGCTTGAAACCGGCCCGGGAGGGTAAGGGATGGATCGGCGTGGGATTCCCAGAGGACGGGATACTGCGGGCCCTGGAGGCGGTCAGCGGGGAAGAATGGGACGATTTCTACGAGAAATACATTCGCGGCGTGGAAGAGCTGCCTTACGAAGAGGTGCTCGGCCGCGCCGGCCTCTCGGTGGACATCACCGTGAACCGGCGGCCCGACCTCGGCGTGGCCCTGCGCGGGACCACCGTTCATGGCTTTCCTCCCGGCGGCGAAGCGGAGCGGGCCGGGATGAGGGTGAACGACAAGATAGCGGCCGTCAACGGCGTGGAGGTGACCTCTTCGAACATCCAATCGGAGATCATGAAACTCGAGGCCGGCGGGGAGGCGCGGCTCACGCTGATGCGGGGAGGCGCTTCGGTCGAGGCCGTCCTCAAGGTGGGCAGCCGCCAGCGCACGAGCTGTCGGATAAGGCGCGCCCAGGATCCGACGGAACTGCAGCGCCGGATCATCGACGGCTGGCTGGGAAGGTGGGCGAGAGAATATTAGGGGGGAAGTAGATGGCTGACGTGGAATTCGTCCGGGGGGACATCACCCGCGTGGCTGCCGACGCGATCGTCAACGCCGCCAATTCCGCCCTGTCCGGCGGAGGAGGCGTCGACGGGGCGATCCACAGGGCCGGCGGCCCTTCGATAATGGCCGAGTGCAGGAAGATAGGGGGATGCCCCACCGGCTCGGCCGTGGCGACGACCGCGGGAAAGCTCCCGGCGAAGTGGGTCTTCCACGCCGTCGGGCCGCGTTACCGCGGCAGGCCGGAAGACGCCGAACTCCTGGCGTCCTGCCATACCAAGTGCCTCGATCTGGCGGTGGAGAAGGGATGCCGCTCGGTCGCCTTCCCAGCCATATCGACCGGCGCGTATGGCTATCCGCTCGGCGAGGCCGCCGCGGTCGCGGCGGGGGCGGTAAGGAAGTGGCTGTCGAAGAACCCCGGCGGGCTCGACCGCGTGACCTTCGTGCTGTTCGACAACGCGGCGCTGGAGGCCTACTCGGCGGCCTGGCGGGAGGCGGCGTCGCGATGATACAGATCATCGTGGCGGCGGCGGTCCAGGCCCCCTGGATCCCTGCGCCGCAGGAACCCCGCGGGCCCAACATCCTCCTGGCGCTGGCCGACGACTGGGGATACGGCCACGCCGGGGCGTACGGCTGCCGCTGGGTGAAGACCCCCGCCTTCGACCGCGTGGCGCGCGAGGGCATCCTGTTCACCCACGCCTACACCCCGAACGCCAAGTGCGCCCCCTCCAGGGCATGCATCCTCACGGGACGGAACTCCTGGCAGCTGAAGGCGGCGTGCAACCACGTCTGCTTCTTCCCGCCGCAGTTCAAGACATACGCCGAGGCGCTCTCGGAGCGCGGCTACTTCGTGGGCAAGACGTGCAAGGGCTGGGCGCCCGGCGTGGCCAGGGACGCAGACGGGAGACCACGCGTCCTGGATGGGAAATCCTTCGACGCCAGGAAGGCCCCGCCCCCGGCCCGCGGCATAGGCGGCAACGACTACGCCGGCAACTTCGAGGATTTCCTCGAGGCGGTCCCGAAGGGAATCCCTTGGTGCTTCTGGTACGGCTCCATCGAGCCCCACCGGGGATACGAGTTCGGCTCCGGCGCCGCCAGGGGCGGCAAGAAAATTTCCGACGTGGACCGCGTGCCTGGTTACTGGCCCGACGGCGAGGTCGTCCGTAACGACATGCTCGACTACGCCTTCGAGGTGGAGCACTTCGACCGGCACCTCGGCCGCATGCTCGAGTCCCTGGAGCGGCGCGGGATGCTGGAGGACACCTTGGTTGTGGTCACCTCCGACCACGGCATGCCCTTTCCGCGCTGCAAGGGACAGGCGTACGATTCCTCCAACCGCGTGCCGTTGGCGATCATGTGGAAGAGGGGCATCGGGAACCCGGGCCGCACGGTGGACGATTACGTGAGCTTCATCGACCTGGCGCCGACGTTCGTTGAGTTGGCGGGGCTCAAGTGGGAGGAGACCGGCATGGCGCCGGCGGCGGGGCGGAGCCTGGTGGAGATATTCCGTGCGGGGAAGGGCGGCCGGGTCGTCCAGTCCCGGGACCACGTCCTCATCGGCAAGGAGCGGCACGACGTGGGCCGGCCTAACGACTGGGGCTATCCGATCCGCGGGATCGTGAAGGACGGGTGGCTGTACCTCCACAATTTCGAGACCGCGCGGTGGCCGGCGGGGAATCCCGAGACGGGCTACCTCAACTGCGACGGCGGTCCCACCAAGACCGATATCCTCAACGCGCGGCGCCGGGACCCCGCCGACCGCTGTTGGGCGCTCTGTTTCGGCCGGCGGCCCGCCGAGGAGCTCTACGATCTGGGGAAAGATCCCGACTGCCTGGAGAATCTGGCGGGCCGTAGCGAACACGGGGACCGCCGCGACTCCCTGCGGAAACTGCTCTTCGGCGAGCTTAAGGCACAGGAAGATCCCCGCATGCTCGGCCGTGGGGGCGTCTTCGAGGCGTACCATTACGCCGGGGGCGAGCGCGGGTTCTACGAGCGCTACATGAAGGGTGAAAGACCGAGGGCGGGGTGGGTGAATCCCTCCGACTTCGAGGCGGGGCCGATCGATTGATCAGCGGGACGCCTTGCCTTCCTTGAGGTATTCCTCCCGCGCCGCCGAGAAATCGGCGGCATCGTCGACCTTCAACATCTCGCACGCGCTCTTCAGGCGCGCGCGGAGTGTCGCGGCAGGGATCCCCAGGCGGGCGGCCGCGGCGTCCTCGCCGAGTCCCTCAAGGTGGCGGGCCGTGACCGCGTCCCGGAAGGCGGGCCGCAGCGCCCGGATGTCCTTCAGCCGGACGGCGCGCGGTTCCATGGAGCGGATCGCCAGCGTCGTGAAATGCCGTGAGAGGGCCCGCCGGAGCTTGGCGTAGGCGCGCTCGCAGCGGGCATGCACGGCGGCCATCGGCACGTCGAGGCGCTCCGCCGCCTCCTTGCGGGAGAGCCCCGCGCGGTGGACAAGGTCCACGGTCTCCCGCAAGGCCGGCGGGAGGCTCTCGATCGTCCGGTCCAGGAGGTCGTTCATCTCGCGCTTGGCGGCGATCGTGCGGGCGCCCGCGCCGGGGCGGTCGGCGGCGTCCCTGCCCTGCGGTTTCAGGGGGCGCGGCTGCTTGGCCGCCATGTGGCGCGCGATGCCCAGCAGCCAGCCGGTGAATCTCTCGGGCCTCTTCCCCGCCTTCAGGCCGTCCAGCCCCGCGATGAGGGCTTCCTGGGCGATGTCTTCCGCGTCTGCGGCCCGGGCGCCCAGCGACTTGGCGAACTCGCGGGCACGGCGGTAGTAGGTCCGGAAGATCTCCTCCGCGGCTCTTTCGTCCCCCGACACCCACCGTTGGATTAGATCGTCCGTCATCGGGTCACCCCCTAATGTTGTGCGTGGAGGCGCGAAAAAGTCGACAGAAAACTCCTCCATCCGCCGGGGAGGTTCTCCGGCGTACGTCATTGCGCGGATCACCCGCGCTTCCGCGGACCGGGGGCCCCAAGGGGCTCCTGCTGGGTGGCGCAGTGCAACGCCCCCAGTCCCCAGATGAAGTCCCCGCAGTGGATGCCCACCGTCTCCCGGTCGGGGAAGAGCTCTCCGATAAGGCCCAGCGCCAGCCGGTCCGCGGGATCGTTGAATGTGGGGACGAGCACGAGGCCGTTGGCTACGTAGAAGTTGGCGTAACTGGCCGGGAGGCGCTGCCCGTCGAAGACGATGGGGCGCGGCATCGGCAGGCGAACCACGTCCAGGCCGGCCGAGCGGAGGCGTTCCCGGTTCTCCTCCAAGGGTTCGTAATTGGGATCCTTGGGGTTCTTCTCCTCGCACAGGAGTACCCGGCTCGGCGAGACGAATCTGGCCAGGTCGTCCACGTGGCCGTGAGTGTCGTCCCCAGCCAGCCCCCGGCCCAGCCAGATCACGCGGCGGATTCCCAGGACTTGTCGTAAGATACGTTCGATCGCTTCCCTGCTTATTCCAGGGTTGCGCTCCTGGACGCCGGAGAGGAGGCATTCCTCCGTGGCCAGGAGATTTCCTTCCCCGTCCACGTCGATCGCGCCCCCCTCAAGCACGACGTCCCGTCCGTCCAAGCGCACCCTGTACTCCGGGACGCCTGCCGCGCGCGCGATCCGGGACGCCACCTCGTCGTCTCTCCTGTGATTGGGATACTTGGCCCAGCCGTTGAACCGCCAATGTGTGGCGATCCTGTCGCCCGCGGCGTTCTTCACGAAGATCGGCCCCGAGTCCCGCGTCCACACGCGGTCGGTGGGGATCCGGTGGAATTCGACGTTCGACAAATCCACCCCCGCGCGCCGGAGCAATCCCCGTGCCCGGCGTTCAAGCGCGGCGTCCTGGACCAGGATGCATACCCGCTCGTGGGGAGCGAGGATGCGGACGATCTCCCCGTAGACCCACGGTATTGGAGCGAACCTGCCGGGCCAGTCGCCGGTTTCGTGGGGCCAGGCGATCCACGTGGCGGCGTGGGTCGCCCATTCCGGGGGCATCGCGAAGCCCACGGTTCCGGGTGGGACGGCCGGGGCGCTCATTGGTCCTCGATGTGCCGATTCAGGATCGGGCCGTAGGCGTCCACCCGGCGGTCGCGCAGGAAGGGCCAGTGACGCCGCACGGTTTCGATCGCGGCCGGGTCGCAGTCGGCCGTGATCACCGTGGGCCGCCCGGCCGGCGCCTGCGCGATTATCTCGCCGAAGGGCCCGCAGACGAATGACGATCCCCAGAAGTCCAGTCCCCCGCCGGCTGGGCCCTCGTGACCGGTGCGGTTCACGGCCGCCACGTACACGCCATTGGCTATCGCGTGGGCCCGCTGGACCGTCCGCCACGCCTCGAGTTGGGCCCTCCCGTGCCGCCGCTTCTCGCGAGGGTGCCAGCCGATCGCCGTCGGGAAAAATATGACGAGCGCCCCCTGGAGGGCCGCGATCCGCGCCGCCTCGGGATACCACTGGTCCCAGCAGACCAGGACGCCCACCCGGCCGAACCGGGTCTTGAAAACCTTGAATCCCAGGTCTCCGGGCGTGAAGTAGAACTTCTCGTAATAGAGCGGGTCGTCCGGTATGTGCATCTTGCGGTACGTCCCCGCCGGAGATCCGTCCGCGTCGATCACCACAGCGGTGTTGTGGTAGACGCCGGCCGCGCGGCGCTCGAAAACCGACCCGATTACGGCGATCCCGAGCCGGCGGGCCAGCCCCCCAAGCCGCTCGGTGGTGGGCCCCGGGACCGGTTCGGCCAGGTCGAAAGCGGCGTGATCCTCCTTCTGGCAGAAGTAGAGGGTGCGGAAGAGCTCGGGCAGGCAGACCACCCGGGCTCCCCTGCGCGCCGCCTCGCGTATGCCCGTCTCCGCCGCGGCGAGGTTCTTGTCCGCGTCACCCGAGCAGCGCCTCTGGACGAGGGCGATCCTGAACCTTTCCTTCGCCATGACCGGCGAAGATAGCCTGCGCCGCCGCGGTTGACAACCGTTTGATGGTCAGGGGACTGGGATCAGGCGGATCGCCCGCAGGTTCATCAGCGCGAAGGTGAAAGTCCCCGGCCTGACGACGACCTTCGTCTTGGCGGCGGGAAGGTTCACCACCCCGAGATCGATCTTGCGATAGGCCTTCCAGCCCCCTGTGGGTTCGATCTTCCCCCTGACCTGCTCGGCGCCGAAGGCGATCGTGAACTCGCCGCCGGCGTTCCGGTCGCACGCGAACTCGAGCTCCACCCTGAACCGGCCCGCCTTCTTGGGCTGTACGTGCCATTCCACCGTGTCCGACGCCTTCGTCCAGTAGCCGACGTTCGCTTCCTCGCCGTCGCCTTCCAGCTGGATCGTGTCTCCCGCGAGCTTCGCCCCGAAAGCCGGCAGCACCATCGAACCGTCGGGTTGGACGGGCATGGGCTCCCCGTCGGCGGTCCTTTCCGCGAGCGACTTGACGATCTGGAACTCGCCCTCGCAGTCCAGGAAGACGATCGACGCGGGCGAGCTCGGGGCGGCGGTGGGAACGGAGATATCGATCCCCGTCCCGTCGGCCGACCTGTTCACGTTGACCTCGCCTCCCTTCAGCAGGGCCGCTTTCCTTACCGGGTTCGAGAGGGCCAGGGAGAGGCGGCCGGAGGCGGGCCACTGGAAAACGATGAGGTAAAGCCTGTTCCCCTTCCTCGTGATGCGTCCCCACGCGGGCGCCTGCAGCGGCGAGGCCGTCGTCCCGTAGATCGCCTCTCCGTTCTCGGCCACCCAGCGTCCCGCCTCCTCGAGGATCTTCACCGAGGGGGCCGGTATGACGCCCTCCGCGTCCGGCCCCACGTTGAGGAGGAAGTTGCCGCCCTTGGAGGCAATGTCGCAGAGCTTGAATATCACGTCGCGGGGCGGCTTCCAGTTGTGGTCGTCCTTCTTGAAGCCCCAGGTGTCGTTGAGCGTCATGCAGGTCTCCCACAGGCGCTTGCCCATGGCCGCCCTGGGGATCTCCTGCTCCGGGGTTTCGTAGTCCCCGTCGGTCATTCTGCGCTTGCCGATGCGGTTGTTGACCACCAGCGAGGGCTTGAGGCTCCGAAGGTACGCCTCCAGTTCCCTGCCTTTTTCCGAGCTCCACCAGCCCACCCACTCGCCGTCGAACCAGAGCAGCCACGGGTCGTACTGGGTGACCAGCTCCCGGAGCTGCTCCCTCATCCGGGGGATGTACCGCGACGCCCCGGCGTCGTTGGCGTCCGGGTGGTGCCAGTCCATTATGGAATAGTAAAAGCAGAACTTTATCCCTTCGGCCTTGCAGGCGGCGGCGAGCTCCTTCATCGGATCCCGCTTCCACGGGGTGGCCTTGACGATGTTGTAGTCGTTGACCTTGGTGTCGAACATGGAAAATCCGTCGTGGTGCTTGGAGGTGATGACCATGTACCTCATGCCTGCGGCCTTGGCCGTCCGGACCCACTCCTTGGCGTCGAACTTGACGGGATTGAACTGCCTGGCGAGGGGCTCGTATTCCGGTATGGGGATCCTGGCGTTGTGCATTATCCACTCGCCTATGCCGCCGATCTTGCGTCCCTTCCACTCGCCGGCCGGGACGGCGTAGAGACCCCAGTGGATGAACATGCCGAACTTCGCCTCGCGGAACCAAGCCGTGCGCGGCGAGGTGAACGGGTCGTCCTTGGCGGCCGCGGCCTGCCGCCAGGGCGGTGTCGCGGCAAGCAGGAGGGCGGACGCGGGGATCGTCAGCCGCAAGATGGTGCACATGGGTCCCTCCTGTGAGTCTCCCGATTCTAGCACGACGGGGCGGGGCCGCCACATCCTTCCTGATTCGCGTCGGAAAGATACAATCTCGTCAATGATTCTCGAGAGATTCGGTTTCGCGGTAGCGGCCGCCCTTCTGGCGGCCCTCCAGGTTTCGGCGCCGGCGCGGGAGGTGTGGGACTTCGGCAGGCTATCCCGGGCGCCTGCGGCGCGGCCGGCGGAGGGCTTCGAGGCGGCCGGGCTGAAGGCGATCTTCTACGACGGCCCGCCGTGGAAGGGGAAGCCGACGAGGGTCTTCGCCTGGTACGGCGCTCCCAAGTCGGACGGGAAGGTGCCGGCGATGGTGCTGGTCCACGGAGGCGGCGGGACCGCCTTCGAGGAGTGGGTGCGCCTGTGGAACGGGCGCGGGTATGCCGCGATAGCCATGGATCTCTGCGGCTGCGTGCCCCGCAAGGAGAAGCGCGGTTGGGCCCGCCACGAGAGCGGAGGCCCCCCCGGCTGGGGAGGATTCGACCAGATCGACGATCCCGTGGAGGACCAGTGGACGTACCACGCCGTGGCCGACGTGATACTGGGGCACTCGCTGCTGAGATCTTTCCCGGAGGTAGACCCGGACAGGATCGGGCTCACCGGCATCTCTTGGGGAGGATATCTCGCGTGCATCGTCTCGGCGGTGGACGGCCGTTTCCGCTTCACCGCGCCCGTATACGGCTGCGGTTTCTTGGGGGAGGATTCGACGTGGCTGGGGACGTTCGAGAAGATGGGCAAGGAGAAGGCCGCGAAATGGCTCAGCCTGTGGGATCCGTCCCGATATCTCCCCGGGACGAGGATGCCGATGCTGTGGTTGAACGGGACGAACGATTTCGCGTACCCGTTGGGTTCCTACCAGAAGTCCTACCGGCTGCCGCGGGGGGAGCGCACGCTGGTCATCCGCGTCAGAATGCGGCACGCCCACGGCGGGCCGGGTGAGAGGCCGGAGGAGATACGCGCCTTCGCCGACGCGCTCTTCCGCGGCGGCCCGCCCATGACCCGCATCACCGGCCAGGGCGTGGGAGGGGACCGTACGTGGGCGGCCTTCGCCTCCCCGGTCCCGGCCGTCAAGGCGGAGCTCAACTTCACGAAGGACTCCGGCAGGTGGCAGAAGCGCCACTGGGAGACCGTTCAGGCGGAGCTTTCACCCGGCCGCGCCGAGGCGGTGGTCCCGGAGGGGGCCACGGCGTTCTTCCTCAATGTGGTGGACGAGCGTGGACTCGTGGTGAGCGCAGAGCACAACGAGCGCTGAAGGGGCCGGCGGGCGCCGTGGGGTGTGCCGGGGGGACCGCCGGAAAACGGTGGTCACCCGGCGCTTCGGTGTATAATGCGCGCGGACCGGGGAAACGCCGTGGGATTCCCGCGGGCGTCCGGTCTTGATGCGGCATGAAGGCCCCGGAAGACGATTTCTATCTGGCACGTCACGTAATCGAGAACAACCTTGTCTCGAGGGAGGCGCTCTTGGAGTGCCTCTTCCAGCTGGCCCAGGAGCGCAAGTCCGGCGCCCCCCGTCCGCTGGGGGTGATCATGGTATCGAAGGGCCTCCTGACCGAGGACGAGGTCAGCCGCGTGCTGTCCGGTCGCGGCGCGCCGTCGGGCACCTGGAGGCTCCTGAGCGACGAAAAGGTCGGAAACCTCCTGGTGGGGGCCGGGCTCATCACGCGGGAGAACGTCGAGGAGTGCCTGCGCATCCAGAAGCAGATGAAGGAGTCCGGGAAGAAGCCGCCGCCGCTGGGGGAGCTCGTGGTGTCGCGCGGCTACGCCACGGAGCAGCAGGTTTCGCGCGTGCTTGCATACCAGCGCAAGGAGCTCTTCGCCTGCGGCCGCTGCGGCGTCCGGGTCCGCGCGACGCCGCCCCCTCCCGGCAGCCGTTACTGCTGCAAGTCCTGCGGGGAGGCGCTCTCCCCTGTCGGGCCGACGGGGGCCGCCTCCGCATCGGCGGGGACCCTGCCCCTGCGGGAGGCCGACAGGGGCGAGGACACGCAGTTCGAGATCGACCGCGCCGTGTCGGCCTATCTCAAGCAGAAGGGACAGGTCAGGCGCGACCAGCTCCGCGAGTGCCAGCGCCTTCAGATGGAATTCTCCCGCTACGGCCTGGTGGTGCCGCTGCTGGAGCTCCTCCGCCGCACCGGGGCGCTCAGCTGGCAGCAGCACCAGGAGATAGAGCGGATGGATTTCGCCCGGATCGTCCAGCAGCCTGACTGGAAGGGGCAGACCATCCCAGGCTACCGGCTCCGCTCGCGTATCGCCGTGGGCGGTTTCGCCGCCATCTGGACGGCCGAGGCGCTCTTTGACCGCCGGGAGGTGGCCATCAAGGTGCTTCACCCGGAGCGGGCGCGGGATCCACGGGCGGTGGCGCGCTTCGAATGGGAGGCGATGCTGCTGCGCCGCTTCAACTGCCCCCACATAGTGCGCGGCATCGACCACGGCTTCGAGCGGGGGCAGCACTACATCGTGATGGAATACTTCGAGGGCAGGTCGCTCGGGCAGCTGCTCTCCGAGACCGGCGCCTTCCCGGTCCGCGGCGCGCTGGGCGCCGCGCGCCAGGTGGCGGAGGCCCTGCGTTACCTGCACTCGGAAGGCTACCTCCATCGGGACGTCAAACCCGACAACGCCATAATCGACGGCCGGGAACGTGTGAAGCTGTGCGACCTCGGCTTCGCGGTGCCGATCCCGCAGCACGCCGGCGACGGTGAGCGCAAGCCCACGGCGGTGGGCACCGCAGGCTACATGTCGCCGGAGATGATGCGCGGCGAGGCGGACGTCAAGGTCGGTGCGGACATATACTCGCTGGGGATACTGCTCTACGCGCTGCTGACGGGGCACGAGCCCTTCGCGGGGGCGAGCTCGGAGGAGGTGGTGACCAGCCAGATCGAAACCGGGATGCCCGTCCCCAACCTTATGCTGGTGGACGCGCCGCCGGTGGTGGTCCTGTTCCTGAAACGCCTCATGCACCCCGACAGAACCAAGCGCTTCCCTTCCATGGTGGATGTGCTGGGGGCCATGGACCAGCTGCTGACCGTGCTATGATGGTGGACGACGCTGCGCTTGGGAAGGCGCTCCTGGAGCGCGGGCTGCTTTCGCGCGAGGAGTACGAGGACGCCGAGCGCGCCAGGCTCTCCTCAGGCCGGCCCTTGGCGGACATCCTCGTCGAGAAGGCGTACCTCACCGCCGTCCAGGTGCAGGACGCGGCGGCGGCCCTCCAGAAGCGGGTTCGCTTCTGCCAGAAGTGCAAGTCCCCCGTCTACGTGACGCGCGTGATGCCGGAGGGCGAGTGCTGCCCGCGGTGCCTCGGCCGGGTCGAATGGCAGGAGGAGGCGGTGGTCGCCCAGTTGCAGGACATAGACAAGCTGGTCCAGCTGACCCGTGACGAGCTGCCCCCCGACGTCTGGGCGGCGCGGCGGGACCCTTCCCGGATATTCGGCAAGTACATACTGCTCCACGAGTTGGGAAAGGGCGGCGCCGGTATCGTTCAGAAGGCCTGGGACACGATGGTCGGGGAGTACGTGGCGCTCAAGTTCATACGCGAGCAGAGGCACGCGGCCGGCTCGACCGTGGCCGCCAGGCGCATGCGGCAGGAGCAGATCATGGATCTGCTGCAGGAGGCGAGGGCTTCGCTGCGCCTGCGCCACCAGAACATCATCGCGGTCCGCGACATAGGGAAGATCGGCGAACAGTATTACATCGCGATGGAGTACGTCGAGGGCCGCACCCTCGCGGATCACATCCGCGACGCGCAGGGGCGCGGCCTGATTTCGCCCCTTTACGAGCAGCCGTCGGTCTATCTGGCCGTCCTGCGCGACGGCGCCAACGCCCTTCACTACGCCCACACGTTCCCGAAACCCATCGTCCACTGCGACTTCAAGCCGAGCAACATCCTGATCTCCAACAACGGGGTGCCGTACGTGATGGACTTCGGGCTGGCCCGCGTCCTGGGGACCCAGAAGGACCTTGGCGAGGAGGAGAAGATACGAGGGACCCCGGCATACATGGCGCCGGAGCAGCTCTCCGGAAAGCCGGAGGAGATAGGGATCTGGACCGACATCTACGCGCTGGGCGCCACGCTCTACGAGCTCATAGCGGGACGGCCCGTCTTCACCGGGGAGCCGCTGGAGGTGCTCCTGAAGGCCATGAGGGACAAGCCCGAGCCCCCCAGCGACGTCATGAAACGGGCCGGGGACAAGCGCCATGAGTCCACGAAGATCATTGCCAAGATATCGAGACTCGAGGAGATATGCCTGCGGTGCCTGGCCAAGGATCCGAGGAACCGTTACCCGACGGCCAGGGCCGTCGCGGAAGAGCTCCAGACGATCCTGTCCGCCCTGGAGGCGGGGCCGGACAGCCGCGTTCTCCCACTGCGGGTCCTTGAGGCCCAGGAGCGGGCGGAGCTCGACCGCGTGGACGCGCACATGACCCACCTGAAGCTCGAGGAGGCGGCCAAGGAGGCGGAGCGGATGGCGAAGAAGTGGGACGACGAGCGCGTCCGCGACCGCCTCGCCGACAGGCAGAAGCAGCTGCAGCTACTCCAGCAGTTGCGCGCACGCCTCGTGGGGCGCCTCAACGAGGTGAGACCCGCCATCCCCAGGCTGAGGCTGACGAAGGAGACGCTGGAAAACGTCGAGATATTGAAGGCCACGCAATCCATCATCGTGGTCCTGGCCGGCGAGAGGAGCCGGGAGCTTACGTGGGGCGACCTGCTGCCGGGCCAGGTAGTGGCGCTCGCGGAGGCCGTGGATATGACGAGCCCCGAGGACCGGCTGGCCCTGGGGATACTCTGCCACCGCTCGCGAATGGTCGAGCTGGCGGTGAGATACCTCTCCTCGCTGGACGGCACGCCGTACCAGGAGATGGCCCGGCGCATAATGCAGTCGACGGCGTAGCTCGCGGGGGTTTCGATGAAGCTCGAACTGAACGGGGTGGTGCTGAATTGCGAGACGGCGGGCGAGACGGGACCGGCGGTGCTGCTGGTCCATGGCCTGGGCGGCAGCATCCGCCAGTGGCACGCGGCGGCGGCGATCCTGTCCCCTTGTTGCCGCGTGGTGACGCCTGACCTTCGCGGCCACGGGGAGTCCGGCAAGCCCGCCTCCGGCTATTCCATCCGCGGGTTCGCCGACGACCTGGCCGCACTCTGCGGGGCGTTGGGGATCGGGCGGTGCGTGGCCGTGGGCGCGTCCTTCGCGGGCCCGGTGGTGCTGCAACTTGCGGCGGACAGACCCGACCTCGTCGCGGGCGTCGTCTCCGTGGGCGGCTTCGCCGCGATGGGCCCGGCGGGACGGGAGCGGATGGAACAGCGGGCCGCGGCGGTCGAGGCGGGGGGAATGGCCGCAGTGGCGGACGCGGTGGTCGCTTCGGCACTGGGACCCTCCACCCATGCGGCCAACCCGTCGCTTGCGGGCCTGGCCAAGGGAGTGATCCTGGCCAACGACCCCCGCGCGTACGCGGCCTGCGCCCGCGTGGTGGCTTCCGCCGACGTGACCTCCGCCCTCGGCCGTGTTAGGTGCCCTGCCCTGCTGGTCTTCGGGACGGAGGAGAAGGTGGCGCCCCTCCCCGTGCAGATGGAACTCAGGCGCGGCCTGCCCCAGGCCTCCATCCGTGCGATTCCCCGTGCCGGCCACCTGGCGTTCATGGAGCAACCCGACCTCTTCGCCGCCGCTCTTATGGAGTTCATCGCCTCCCTCCCCAACTGTTAACGAAATCGCGTCGCTATTTCGTTAACAGTTTGGCGTGTGGTGTTAACGAAATCGCGACGCGAAAACGTTAACAGTTTGGTGGTAGAATTAGGTCGCGGGGGGGACGTTGGATGGATCTGTCCTGCGCCCTGGATTATCCGATCATCAGGGGGCTCCAGGCCCAGAGGGTACATCTTCTCCTGCGGCTTGAAACGTGGCCGGAAGAGGGAGGCGTTTCCCGGAAGGCCCTCAACGTATCCGTGGCGCTCGATCGCAGCGGATCGATGGCCGGTGGGAAGCTGGAGGCCGCCCTTGAGGCCGTGGTGGCGCTTGCCGAACGGCTGTCCGCCGACGACCTGTTTTCGCTGGTGACCTTCGACAGAGGGGTGGATGTAGCCGTCACGCCGGGGCCGGTTGTCGATTTGGGCGAATTGAAACGGCGCTTGGCATCGATACGCGCAGGGAACGCCACTAATCTTTCAGGGGGCTGGCTCCGGGCGCTTTCGCTCGTTCAGGAACGCGCCGGGGAGGGCCGCCTGAACCGCGTCCTGCTTCTCACCGACGGCCAGGCCAACGTGGGGGTGACCGACAAGGAGGGGCTGGCCGGCATCGCCCGGCACTATGCCGGCGAAGGGATCGTCACGACCACCCTGGGTTTCGGGCAGGATTTCAACGAGGGTCATCTGACCGCGATCGCCACGGCCGCGGGTGGGCATTTCCATTACATATCCGCGCCGGAGCATGCTGCCACGGCGTTCCTTCAGGAGTTCGGCGAGGTCGCCCGGGTCTTCGGCCAGAACTGCGAGGTGCTGCTGATCCCCGGCGAGGGTATCCCGGCCCCCGCGGTGCTGGCACCCAAGGTCGAGGGCGGTGCGGCGGTGTCGCTGGGGGACGTGCGGGACCGGGACGTGAAGAACGTGCTGGCGGCGTTCGACCTTCCAGGCGGTTTGCCAGCGGGGGTGAGGAGCATCGCGACCGTCAAGGTGCGCTACGACGCGGTTCGCGGGAAGTTCGGCCCCCGCCACCACATCCTTGACGTGAAGTTGACCGTCGATCCGTCGGCGTCCGACGCCACGCCGGCTGCGGAGGTCCACCGCCACGTCGTCTGGGTCCAGTCGCTCCGGTTGAAGGAGGAGGGCTGGCGCAGGCTTGACGCCGGCGACGTGGAGGGATGCCGCCGCTGCCTGGCAGACGCGGCCGACGCGCTGGACCGGGAGGCATCCCTGGATCCCGAGCGGTTCCCCGTCGAGGCGGCCAACCTCCGCAGGATCGCGGAGGGCCTGGATCCCGGGACGCGGTCGGCGTTCGGGAAGGAGCTGGCCTCCCAGACCCACGCGGCCCTGGGGCAACGGGGCGCCTACCAGGGGGAGACCGGCCTCGTGTCCCGCATCTTCCGGTTCTCGCCGCGGAATTCCGAGGTCCTCGACGACGTCTCCGACTGCATGAAGTCGGGCCTCAAGGCGCTCGGCTACGGGGATCAGGTGTCGACGGGGCTGTTCCTGGCCCTGCACGAGCTGGTGGAGAACGCCATCGAGCACGGCTGCCGCGACCGCCCCGACGGGCGCGTGGAGGTGGAGTTGAACCTCAGCCGGAACCATGCGGCCGTGGTGGTCAGGGACGACGGGCCCGGCTTCGACTTCAAGGCCACGCTGGCGCGCGAGGAGGCCGCAGGGGCGCTCGATCCGGCTAGCTCGCGGGGTCGGGGTCTGCTGCTGGCGCGGCGCGCCGTGGATTCGCTCTCCGCCAACGACAAGGGCAACGAGGTCACCGCATCGGTGCGCCGCCATCAGGCGCGGTTCGAGTCCACGGCCATCCCGCTGATCAACGAACGAGGCGTGGGGTCCATCGCCGTCATCAAGGTTTCCGCCTCGCTCGACTCGCATTCCGTCGCGGAATTCCGGTGCCGCCTGGACGAGGCCGTGAGGGCCTGCGCCAGTGGGATCATCATAGATCTTTCCAACTGCTGCTACATGAACAGCGAGAGCCTCGGCATCATCATCCGCCTGAACGAGGAGATGGGAAGGGACGCTTCCCCGCGTGTGGTTCTCGTCAGCCCCACGCCGCACGTCAGGTCCGTAATCGATCTGCTGGGAATATCGTCGATCCTGGCCATCGCCCGCACCATCGATGAGGCCAAGGCCCTGCTGTCCTAGAGGCGCCCGCCGGGAGGCTACCTGACCCGCCAGATCTCGATGCCGGAAAAGTTGGCATCGCCGCGCGTGGCCCTGACCTCGATGGTGTTGTCGACGACCTCCGCCGTCCAGGGGCCCAGCCGCTCCCAGTGGCCGGCGGCGCCGCTGGAGTATCTCTGCCGGACGACCTTGCCGTTGACAAGTATGTCGAACGTCTGCGAGTGATTATCCTCCCAGACGTAGAGATAGACGTGGTACGTGCCGTTCGGGACCGCCGTCAGCCTGACCAGGGTGCCGTCCGTATTCCAGATGCTCGATCGTATCATCCTCGCGCGGCTGGGATCGGTGGAGGGGTTGAGCTCCACGCCCTGATTCTCGAAGGCGTCCTTGCTGAATGAATAGTTCGGCGCGTCCTTTCCCTCCCATTGGCGGCCGTCGATCGCCGTCGGCGGTCCGTTGAGGTTGATCGCCCGGTAGAAGACGGGACCCGCGCGCATCGGAGCGGTGGATGAGGATGCGGCCGTATGCGCCCTGATGATTTCCTTCGTCTCTTGGTCCGCCGGGGGGGCCTTCCGCGAGGAGCTCACGACCGCGTAGGCCACCGAAAATCCGGCCTGATCGGTCAGGATGCGGACTTTCTTGACCCCCGGCGATGGAAACTTGGGAAGGGAGACCTCGAACCAGGCCCAGCGCTCGGGCGTCTTGGGACCGCCGTGCATCGCGTGGGTCTTCTTGAGGAACAACAGCGGGTTTCTCACGAGCACGGAGGCGTTGTCCCCCGGCCCGGCTGGTATCGTATCCCTGGGATTGGCGGGGTTGGGGACGGCGAGGTCCGTGACCTGCGCGTAGAACGTGAACGTCTCCGCGCAGCAGGCCCCCGCGTATACCCAGCACCTGTACTGGGTTTCCGGCAGGGCGTAAAACACGATCTCCGCGTAATTGTCCTTTCCCCTCTCCGGCGGAGAGTTCGCCGTCGACGTCAGGCAGGAGGGAACCTTGTCGCACCGCGCCGCCGCGAACGTGCCGCCGGCCGGAAGATCTTCGGGGCGGAAGAACCATTCGCGTGCCGCCTCGTGGCGCGAGGCGATCAGGGCGCGGTTACGCCGGACGAAAGCGGTGTCTGCGTGTTCGCCCAGGAGCGCCAGGTGTTTTTCGATCGCCTCCGCGCGGGATGCGACATGGCGGAACTTGTCCTCGGCGGTCCAGAAGAGGGCGCGCGCGGCGGCCTCCTTCCCGCCGGCCTCGGGGGAGGCCGTCTCTTCCGCGAGCCTGCGGGCCCGGTTCCAGTACTTTTCGGGGAGCGCCGACGCGTCTCCAAGGGCGCCCTTGGCGGCCTCGATGTCTCCCTCCAGCAGCAGAAACGCCGCCGCGGCCCGGCCGTCCGCGGCCGGATCCGCCCCCGCGCGCCCCTTGAAGATGTCCGCGATCGACGCGGCGGCGATCTCCGGGACCGGCACCGCGACGGCACCGGCTTCCGTGCCGATCTCCACCTGCTTGTCGTCGGCGCTGATCAGTGTTCCTTCCGCCTCGAGCCTGGCGCCGTTGCCGCTCACGTATGCGAGTCTCACCGATCTGCCCTTGGGCCACCTGGAGAGGGCATGGAGCGCGTCTCCCAGGACCAGCGAAGCCAGGCGCAGGATCTCCACGTCCCGTTCGTGCTCATCGCGCGCTTCCTTCTCGCCGGGGGGAGGCTCGGCGGCCTTGAGGGCGCGGAGGGCCCCGCCGTAGTCGCGGACCGCCAGCGGCGCGAGGGCCTCCTCCCATCGCTTCCTGTAGGCGAGCAGGGCCGCGGGCGCGATCGGTGGAATGATTGACCGAGGCTCGTCCGCAAGGGCACGATCGAAGTCCTCCACCAGCGCGGGAAGCCCCCATCGAGCCACCCGTTCGCGGATCGCCGCGGCCCTGTCGGGGGCGCCCGCGCGTTTGGCCAGGCGCGCTTCCTCCTTCAGCCGCGCCTGCAACTTGTGGGCCTCGTCACGAATCTTTCCGATCGCGGCGTCGACCCGATCGGTCCAGTCAGCCGCGTTGTACTTGGAGCGCGACTGCCCAAGGAGATCGATCGCCTGCTTGAACTCCTCCCGGCCGCAGGCCGCGCGCGCCCGCTCTTCGATGGCGGCCAGCTCGGCCGCGAATGTTTCGGCGATTTTCTTCAGTGCCGCCTCCAGCTCCTTCCGGGCATCCGCCTCCAGCGGCGTATCCTTCGCCTCGGAGGCCGCCCTGCGGAGCCGCTCGATCCGGCCCGCCGAGTCCGCCGGATTCTTTGACGCGAATTCGAGCGCCTCCCGGAGGAGCCTCCTTGCGGCCGATTCGCGGTCGGAGGCAGGGGCGGGAGGGGACCCTGGGCCGCGGGGTGGAGGGACGTACCGGGCCGGGGGAGCAGTCGGCCCTGAGGAGGGGCGGGTTGCTCTGGTCATCGACGCCGCGATTATTGCGGCGAGGGCGGTCAAGATGGCGGCGCCCGTCGCCGCGTAGACCCAGGCGCGGCTCTTGGGCGCGGCGCGGCGAACGGTCGTCTTTATCCTGGTCGAGGACTCGGTGAGGGCCCTCGATCCGCGGCTGGGAGTCTCCGGTGGGAGGACGGCGGGCAGGCGCGTGCCTCTTCGGGGGGTTTCGCGAGGGAGGGCCGCGGGAGCCGGCAGGGCGGCCAGGCGCGGGCTCGATGTCTTCCTGGGATCCTTGGAAGAGGAGGCCAGGATGTTCTCCCGCTCCTGCGGGGAGAGCCCCGCGAGCATGTCCTTGGCGCACGAGGCGCACGCCGCCCTGTCGCCGATGCGGAACGCCTTGCCTTTCTCGAAGTCGGATCCGAGCAGGCGCGTCTGGCAGTTCGAGCAGTAAAGAATTTCCTGGCCCATATAGCGCCGCGGCCGCCTCCTCCGAGGGAACCGATCCCTTTCCCCGGGAGAGATGTCGGATCCCGCCTACTCGGATACAAGAATAATATAACACCTCTCCCCATCAACAGTGGATCCGCCCGATCGATCAGCGGTGCTCGATGGAACGGATGAACAGGCGCTTCCCCACGGCCCCGAACTGGAGGGTTCCCCTGCTCGGCTGACCGGTGCGGGCCAGGGCCACGGGCTTGCCGTCGAGCGCGGCGGTCACCGCATCCTTGCGGCAGGCGCAGACCAGCTCCAGGAGTCTTCCCTCGAGCGCCCGCAGCTGCTCCTGATCCCAGGCGATGCGGTAATGACCTTCCTCCCCCTGGAGCATCTTGAAGAAGAGGCTTTCCAGGTCCTTGACCTCGAAACGTATGCGGAGCTCCCCTTGGGAGAACGGCTCACGGGTTTCCGCCGGGACGTCCGCCCCCGCCGCGGGCGTCAAGGCGCCGTCCTCGAGCCGCCAGGCGGGGGCGGAGGCGGCCGTGAGGCAGTCGGTGGTCCGGCCGTCGAAGATCGCGCGCCAGGGACGCTCCTCGGCGGGGACCGCCGCGGGCGCCGGCTGCGCGGCGGCCGGCTCCTCCGCGGCGGGACGATCGGCCGCCAGCGCCTTCTCGATCTCCTTCACTTCCTGATCCTTTGGGTATGTCTGCCGCGTGGCGCTCACCGCGGCGTGCGCCACCGAGAACCCCTGCTGGTCGGAAAGCACGCGCACCTTCTTCACGCCCGCCACGGAATAGCGGGGTAGGGGGATGGCCACCCATTCCCAGCGGGACGGCTCCTTGGGGCCGCCGTGCTGGACGTGGAATTTTTTCAGGAAGAGTATCTGGTGTTTAGCCTGAAGCGCGGTGTCGCTGCCCGGCTCCGCGTCGGACTGGTCGGTGGTCTGGTAGTGGAAGTTGAACGTCTCGGCGCAGCAGGCTCCGACGCGGATCCAGCAGCGGTAGGCGACATCCGCCAGCGCGTAAAACTCCACCTCCACGAAGTTGTTCTTTGCCTTTGCGGCTGAGGAAACGTCCGTCTCGCAGGTCCAGCAGAGGTCGACCTTGGGGTACTGGGCCATGGTGAAAACCCCAGAGGATGTCATGTCGCAGGCGAAGAAGAAGTAGTCCCTCCCCGCCTCGATGCGCCTGGTGAGCATGGCGCGGTTGCGGCGCACCACGGCGCTGGCGGCGTGCTCGGACAGCAGCGAGGTGATCTTCTCGATCGCCCTGCCCCGGGTGCCGGCCGACCGGAACTCGCGTTCGGCGGCCCAGAAAAGCCTGCGCGCCTCGGCGTCCCTGGGAGAAGCGGTCTTGGCGCGCGTGCGGGCGAACGTCCGGTATTTCTCCGCCGCCTTGAACGCCGCGTCGCCCTCGAGGGCGCGGGCCCCGTCGAGATCGCCCTCCAGCAGGCACATGATCAACGCGCCCCTGGAATCGGGCGGATCCCCGCCGTAGGGGCGCCGCCTGACGGCCTCCGCCAGCGAACCCGGGAGCGCCTCACCAAGCGGGACGCCGGCGATCTTCCCGTCGCGGACGATCTCGACGGCCGATTCGTCCGCGCGGTGAACCGGCCCTTCAATCTCCGCCCTCTCGCCTGACTCGTCGATGAAGACCAGGCGGAGGGGCCGTCCCCTGGGCCATCTGGAGAGGACGAGCACGGCCTCCCTGTGGAAGTCGGCGGCCCTGCGGAGATTCTCGACGTCCGCGGCGGCCTCGTCCCGGAGGGCCGCGTGCTGCAGCGCCCGCGATGCGTCCTCCAGCTCGTGGGCCGCGCGGCCGAAATCGCGGATGCCGGCCAGGACCGCCGCCTCCTCCCAGGCCTTCAGGTACGCCCGCGCCTCCGCGGCGGGTGGACCGGCGGGGGCGGAGTGCGCCTCCGCGGTGGGCTTCGGCTCTGCATGGGCCGCCAATGCCTTCTCGAGATCGGTGATCAGGGCTTCGATCCCCCATGCTTTCACCCTGTCGGCTACGGCCCGGCTCTCGTCGACGGCGCCCCGCTTGCGGGCCTCGACGGCCTTCTCGCGGAGGGGGATGTAGGCTTGCCAGGCGTTCCGTGTAACCTTGACTATCCGCTCGTCGATGGCCGCGGACCACGCTGTTCCTGGATGCAGTTTGCGCGCCCGTTCGAATATGTCGACCGCCTCCTTGAACTCCTCGCGTTCGAAGGCGGCCTTTGATTTCTCGTCCAAGGCGGCCAGCTCGGTCTCCATGGTCACGGCGATCTTCTTGCGTATCTCCTCATGAAGGTCCTTCGCCTCGGCCAGGAAGGAAGTCCCTTCCGAGAGCCGCAATGCTTCGGAGGAGAGGGCCTCTTGTCCCTTCAGGTCGCCGGGGTTCGCGCGGGCAAAATCCCTGGCCTTCTGGATGGCGGCCTTCGCCTCCGCCTCGCGTGGGGAGAGGGGGGGCGGCGCCGCCGTCCTGGGCGGCGGCGCCTCGGGGCGGGGGGCGGGTATCTCGGGGAGATATGACGCCTCGGTCACGATCATGTGGACGGCCACTCCGCCGAAGGCCAGCAAGGCGACGGCGAGGA
>FWPU01000944.1_pt1 | contig 91112 bp, 85 predicted proteins | sample 2228361 | NCBI WGS metagenome assembly FWPU01 (sample SAMEA103939777, study PRJEB20133) | metagenome
CAGGGATCTGAAGAGAGAATTCCGAATCATGCTTGATGTTCATCTTATGGTGAGTAATCCCATGGATGTGATTTCATGGTTTGAGAAAGCAGGCGCAGATTGGCTCTCCTTTCATATAGAGGCAACACCTCATGCCCACAAGATAATAATGGAAATAAAGGAGAAGGGCAGAAAAGCTGGGATTGCATTGAATCCATCAACTCCTGTGGAACTCATATATCCCCTTTTGGATTACCTTGATTTTGTTTTAATTATGAGTGTAAATCCCGGGTTCGAAGGACAGAAGTTTATCCCATCTGTCTTGGACAAGATAAAGCAACTTAAGAATTATATAAATGATAAAAAAAATAGTAATTCGGAGATTCAGGTGGATGGTGGTATAGGACCTGATAATTTAGAGATGGTTCTTGAAGCAGGGGCTTCCCTTATTGTTGCTGGCTCTTCAATTTTCAGAAACAGCGATCCTAGCGCGAGATATCGTTTGCTGAAAGAGATAGAGGAGAGATTCAAAGGAAGATGAGGTTTCTTGTGAGTGGTTGTGCTGGATTCATAGGTTCTCATCTCAGCGAGTATCTACTCAGTTTAAATCATGAAGTGGTGGGGATAGACTCTTTTTCCGATTTTTATCCTAAGGAGTATAAAAAGAAAAATCTGATAAATCTTCTAAAGAAAGATTCGTTTACTTTCATAGGAAAGGATATGCTAACTCTTAAACTTGAAAAAATTTTTGAAAATGTTGACGGGATATTTCATCTGGCAGCGCAACCAGGAGTGAGAACAAGCTGGGGTAAAAACTTTGATATATATATTAAAGACAACATAATTTTAACCCAGAGAATTCTTGAGACCTTAAGAAATTTTAAAGAAAAAAGATTGATTTTTGCCTCCTCCTCTTCTGTTTATGGGGACTCTCCTTTTCTTCCCTTTAAGGAAGATGGTCCTTTGGCTCCTGTCTCACCCTATGGGGTGACGAAACTCGCTTGCGAGAATCTATGCCATCTTTATCATAAGAATTTTTCTATTGATCTTGTAATACTAAGATATTTTACTGTATATGGGCCAAGACAAAGACCTGATATGGCATTTCATAGATTCTTTTATTCCATTTTAAAAGGGGAAGAGGTAAAAATATTCGGAGACGGAAGTCAAACAAGAGATTTCACCTATGTTGAGGATGTTGTTGTTGCGACATACTCATCCTTCGAAAAAGGTGTTTCAGGAGAAGCATATAATATTGGCGGAGGGGCCAATATTTCCTTGATAGACCTTTTAAAATTGATGGAGAAAATAACAGGAGAAAAGATCAAGACTACTTTTAAAGATAAAGAAAAAGGGGATGCACCTCATACATGGGCAGATCATTCAAAAGCTAAAAGAGATTTGGGATTTATTCCCAGAGTTAAACTTGAGGAGGGTCTATATTATCAGTGGGAATGGACCAAACAATTTTATGGAGAGAGGAAATGAAAAAATTGAGTTTAGTTATAGTATTATTTATATTATTTTTATTTAACTGGTGCTCAAAGAAAATCCCAGAGACAGCTCCATCTCCGGGATCATCTTCTGACGAGGCTCTTTTCAATCTCGGGGAAAAATGGTTTAAAAAGGATCCAGAAAAAGCTCGGCTTTATTTCCGGCAGGTAATCGATTCTTTTCCTCAGAGTATTCTTGCTCAGAGAGCAAAATTAAAAATCGCTGATTCTTATTTCCAGCAAAAGGACGAAGGAAGCCTTCTCATTGCGGAATCTGAATATAGGGAGTTCATATCCATGTATCCTTTTAGCCCTATGGCCTCCTACGCCAGGTTTCAGATTGCCATGACTTTTTATAATAAAATGTATAAACCTGGAAGGGATCAAACCAATACCCTGAGGGCGATCGAGGAGTTTGAGAAGCTAATTCAGGATTATCCTTACGCAAAAGAAGTAGAGGAGGCGAAAGCCAAGCTCAAGAAATGCAAAGACAATTATACTGAACACATATATTTAATAGGACTTCATTACTACAAGTTTAAGGCTTATAAAGCTTCAATAAATAGATTTAAGGAGGCTCTGGAATATAATCCTGACTTCTCTAAGATGGATAGACTTTTTTACTATCTTGGTGATGCCCTCATTTATACTGGAGAGGTTGAAGAAGGAAAAGCTTATTTATCAAAAATTATTACATCATACCCAAACAGCAAATATGCAAAAAAAGCAATAAAGAGACTTCAAAAAATAGCAGACAGAAAAAAATAGAAAATTTTGACAAAAGTGTTTTTAAGGTTTATTCTCTCTAAGAGGAGGAGATATGCTATTAGCAACTCTAATTATTGTAGGGATCTTGATTCTCTGGATAATTCTGATCTATAACTCTCTTGTTCGTTTGAGAGTTCAGATTAAGAATGCATGGTCTCAAATTGAGGTTCAACTGAAAAGGAGATATGATCTAATTCCCAATCTCGTTAATGCTGTTAAAGGCTATATGAAATATGAGCAGGAGACTCTTACAAAAGTGATGGAAGCAAGGGCGAAAGCGGTTTCAGCAAATAGTGTTGCTGAAAAAGCTGTGGCAGAAGGGGAACTCTCAGGTTTACTCTCCCGTCTATTCGCCCTTGTGGAGAACTATCCTGAGCTGAAAGCTAATCAGAATGTTTTAAACCTTCAGGAACAGTTAACCACAACAGAAAATCAGATCGCTTTTGCTCGGCAATTTTACAACGACAGCGTCATGAGATACAACACCAAGATACAAATTTTTCCTAGTAATATTATAGCGAGCATTTTCAACTTTACTCCCAGTGAATTCTTTGAGGCTCCAGAAGCTGAAAAGGCTGTTCCCAAGGTAGATCTCACCATTTGAAAATTTGCTGATTTAAATATAATATTCTATGAAGATTGATTTTTTCGAACAACAAAGGTATAATCACCTAAAGACTTTTCTTATAATATTCCTCTTTATAGGTCTTCTCGGAGTCATTGGCTATGGATTTGATTATTTTTATCTTGAACACGATTTTCCTATAGCGACTTTATTTGCGCTTTCTATTGGAGTAATTAATAGCCTTTTTTCTTATTTCCTGGGGGATCAGATGGTTCTTGGTTCTGTGGGAGCAAAACCTGCGGATCCTTTAAGATTCAAAGAAAAGCAGTTAATTAATGTAGTGGAAGAAATGTCCCTGGCTGCGGGTATTCCTGCGCCTAAGGTGTGGATAATGGAGGAGACTTCACCAAATGCTTTTGCCACAGGGAGAGATGAAAAACATGCGAGCCTTTGCATCACCACTGGCTTACTTGAAACCATGAACAGAGAGGAACTCCAGGGTGTTATAGGCCATGAGATCGGTCATATAAGGAATAGGGATATCCTTACCATGACAATTGTTTCAGCTCTTGTGGGTGCAATAGTGCTTCTTTCAGATTGGGCGAGGAGAACATTTTTCTACACAGGGGGTAGGAGTTCAAGAAGGGGGAGAAAAGGTTCCGGTGGAGGAATAATATTAATTTTAGTGTTGATACTTATAATTGTGGCACCAATTCTTGCGAGGATAATGGCAATGGCAATCTCAAGATCAAGAGAGTATATGGCGGATGCAGCATCAGCTGAATTCACAAGAAATCCTCTTGCTCTCGCATCTGCTCTTGAAAAAATAAAGAATCATTACGATAAAGTTGTGGACAGAGCAACTGAAGGGACTGCTCATCTATTCATTTCAGATCCCCAAAATAGGAAGCTTTCTTCTAAGGAAGGCTTTTTTGCAAATCTTCTTTCCACCCATCCTCCCATTCATAGGAGAATAATGATATTGAAAGAGATGGCAGGAGTTCCAGTAAGTAAAGTTGTTTTTTAAAATCGATAGCAAGAGCCTCTTCATTGGTAAAAATTGCAATATCATAGCTTTTACATTTTCGCAATTTTTAATTCTGAAAAGTCATGTTGTTGACAATGAAGATGTAAAATGTTAATTAAGGATTCTAATGAAGAAAATTTTTTTGCTCCTCTTTCTCCCTTTTTATCTATTTTGCCAAGATAGCTCTTCTCCTTACGGAATTAATGCTCATCTTCCCTCCTCCTCAGTTGTTTTTGACAAAATAAAAGATGCGGGAATAAAATGGGTAAGATTAGATTTTAACTGGGATGAAATAGAACCTTTTCAGGGTTATTTTGACTGGAGCCATTGCGACAGGGTAGTAAATCAAGCTTTGGAGAGAGGGCTCTCTATTTTTGCCAGCCTCGCTTATACACCTCCTTGGGCTGGAGATGGCTCTAAAAATTCTGTTCCCAGGGATTCTAATTTATGGAGAAATTTTGTAAGAAGAGCAGTGGAAAGATACAGAGGAAGAATACTTTATTGGGGAATGTGGAATGAGCCAAATCTGAAGGAATTTTGGAAAGGAAGCGTGGATGATTATATAAATATAATTTTAATTCCTGGTTCTCAAACACTTAAATCTGTGGATTCTAATTCCAAGGTTGTGGCTCCAGATCTTTCCCATCTTTTTGGAGCATTTGAGTCAAGATGGGACAACTGGCTTAACAAAATTTTATCCTCGGCTAATCAATACATGGATGTAATTTCCCATCACATATATGATACTCCTGACAATTGTTTTCTCAAGATGGAATCCTATGACCCCAAAAATCCTCTCGCTCCTTCCCTCCTCAAGGTTATCAGAGATTCAGGAGCTGGAAATAAGCCCCTATGGATTACTGAAACAGGATGGAATACTTGGGAGGTAACTGAAGATACACAAGCGAATTATTACAAGAGATTTTTGCAATTGATGAAGTCAAAGGGTTATGTAAACAAAGTCTTTTTCTATGAAATTATGGATGATCCCAGAGAGAATATCCCTCCTTTTGGGATTTTAAGGGCTGACTTGAGTGAGAAAAAAGCATATTTTGCATACAAAGAATTTATCGCCAACGAAGAAACTCAGAAAGAGCCGAAAGAGGGCAAAAGATGCCCTGTAGAGTGGATTTATCGAGACGAGGAGAAAATAGAAATTCTGGGTGAGTTAAAGCAGTTAAAAGAGGAGAAACTTTCCTCCTCCTTTCAAGGAATGAGGAATGTGGAGCTTTATTATCGATTTGCTCCTGAAATAATAATGATTTTGAGCAAAGATATAGAAGGGAAGGAATTTATAAAAAGATGGACAGAAAAATTAGTATTTGCCTTAAGAATGGGAGAGGATTTTGTAATTGAAAAAGATGAACTAAAAGAGATGAGAAAAGTGACAGAAAGGATAAAATTGAATTCCACTCCTGAGCTCAAAGTGATTATCAATGAAATTGAGAGTTCCTTTTTTTCAAAGGATAGAGTTTTCTTTTCAGAGATTTTAAATTTTGCTGTAAATGAGGATCTGACAGGTATTCTCCAAAGGGAGAAAAAATGAAGTTTGTTAGTGATTTTCATATTCATTCCAAGTTCTCGAGAGCTACATCAAAAGAAATGGAATTAGAGATTATAGCAAGATGGGCGAAGGTTAAAGGAGTTAAACTTGTAGGGACAGGAGATTTTACCCATCCTGAATGGTTTTATTTGATAAAAGAGAAACTTATTGGCAAAGAAAATGGGTTCTTTGTTTTAAAAGACCCAGGGGTTTTAAGCACGGGTCCTTTGCAGGATATTCCATTTTCTCCTGAAGACACCCATTTTGTCCTTTCAGGAGAGGTAAGTCTTATTTATCAAAAAAATGGACTTTTGAGGAAAGTGCACATACTTATTCTTTCTCCATCAATAGAGTCTTGCGAGAAAATTAGTAGGTCAATTGAAAGGTTTGGAAAGCTCAGTTCAGATGGGAGACCTGTCCTTGGCTTGGATGCAAAAGATCTGGTGAGCATACTTCTAAGAGTGGCTCCTGATTGTGCGATAATTCCAGCTCACATATGGACTCCCTGGTTCTCTCTGCTCGGCTCATTTTCAGGTTTCGATTCGGTAAAAGAGTGTTTCGAGGAGCTCACTCCTTATATAACCGCTCTTGAAACTGGTTTATCATCAGATCCTGCCATGAACTGGAGGCTTTCATCCCTTGACAGTTTTTCTCTTGTTTCTAATTCTGATGCTCACTCACCGGATAGAATAGGAAGAGAAGCCAATCTTTTTGATTGTGATTTTGACTATTATGCAGTTAAAAATGCTTTAAAAACCAAGGATAAAAGCAAATTCCTTAAAACTATAGAGTTTTTTCCTGAGGAAGGAAAATATCACTACGATGGCCATAGAATTTGTAATGTTTGTATGCATCCCTCTGAGTCAAGGAAGAACAACCTTCAATGCCCTGTTTGCGGGAAAAGACTCACGATAGGGGTTCTCCATAGAGTGGAAGAACTTGCTGATAGGAGGGAAGGAGAAATACCTTCGAATTCCATACCTTTTGTAAGGTTAATTCCTTTGAATGAGATCCTCGGGGAACTGGAAGGAAAGTCGCCTGATGCGAAGTGTATTCTCGAAGAATACCGAAGATTAATTAAAATTTTCGGGGATGAAATTTCCGTTCTCCATGAAATTCCATTAGAAGATATAGAAAAAAGAGGGAGTGAGAAACTATCCCTCGCCATAAAATCTATGAGAGAAGGGAAAATAGAGACCATTCCTGGATTTGATGGAGTTTACGGTAAAATTAAGGTTATTACAGAGAGCAGGGTTAAGAAGGAAGGGGAACAGCTGAAGTTATTCTGAAAATGAGAGAAGAAATAGTTGAAAATGCTAAAAGAATAGCATGGGAAGCGGGTAGAATATTAAGGGAAAGATTTGGAAAATGCAATAAAATTGATTTTAAAGGGGATATAAATCTTGTAACCGATACTGATCGAATAAGCCAAGAATTTATAAGAAAAGAAATTAAAAAAATTTATCCAGATCACAGTTTACTTTCTGAAGAGGATCTGGAGATCAGAACACAGTCACCTTTTCGCTGGATAATAGACCCTTTAGATGGAACCACAAATTTTTCCCATGGACTTCCGGTCTTTGCAGTCTCAATTGCAGTAGAATTCGAAGGAGAGATATTCGGAGGAGTGGTTTACAACCCTGTTATGGATGAGCTCTTCTGGGGGGAGAAAGGAAAGGGAGCATATCTTTTTCAGGAAAGGATCAGGGTTTCAGAAACTGAATCTTTGAGCAAGAGCCTTCTTGCTACAGGTTTTCCCTATGACATAAGAGAGGATTCCAACAATAATCTTAACTATTTCTCAAGGTTTGCTATTCGGGCACAGGCTATAAGGAGGATGGGGGCTGCTTCTATAGATTTGTGTTATGTAGCATGTGGGAGATTCGATGGTTTTTGGGAGTTGAAATTATTTCCATGGGATGTGGCTGCAGGGACTTTAATTGTGGAAGAAGCTGGAGGCAAAATAACAGATTTTAAAGGGCTTCCCACTAATATTTATTCCAAGGAAATTGTTGCCTCCAACCGAAAGATTCACGATGAGATGATTGAGGTTTTAAATTCCTTAAAATGAAAAAGATAAAAACAAGGGCGAATTTGAAATGTCCTCAATGTGGCTATATTCAGAAAGTGGATATGCCAGAGAACTTATGCCAGTATTTCTATGAATGTTCAAATTGTAAAGCTATTTTGAAACCTAAGGAAGGAGATTGTTGCGTTTTTTGTTCCTATGCGAATATACCATGCCCACCTATCCAGAAAAAAGTTTAATTCTTTAAGTTAGATTCTTCCAAAGATAAAAAAAGGTTTCCATCCCAATTTCTTCTGGTCTCTTTTTTAAATCTATTCCTGTGCTCTGAAAAACTTGGTAAATCTTTTTTCTGTTCAACCCCATGGATATTAGATTGTTAAACAATGTTTTTCTCCTTTTCATAAAGGATTTTCTTATGAATTCAACAAAACTCTGCTCATCATCAATTTTTAAAATTGGCACTTCTCTTTTTTTTAGCTCTATTATGGAGGAGATTACCTCTGGGGGAGGAGAAAAGGAACGGGGAGGCACACAGAAATGAATTTTTGGCTCAAAAAAGATTTGAGTATGGATGGAAAGGGAAGAGTAGGATTTTTTCCCTGGCTGGGATGCAATTCTTTCAGCAACTTCTTTCTGAAGCATGAAAACACTCCTCTTCACAAAGTCTCTATTTTTTATTAACCACCCTAAAATTCTTGATGAAATAGAGTAGGGTAGATTTCCTACAATTTTAACCTCCTCTTTGAAGATCCTTTCTAAATCCAAAGTTAGTATATCAGTCTCTATTATTTCTACATTTCGTAGTTTCATGTTCCTTAAAAATTCAACCAGATTTGCATCCCTTTCCACTGCTATTATTGTTTTGCAAAGATGGGAAAGAGGAATAGTTAAAGCGCCCTTGCCAGCTCCGATCTCCAATATTGTTTCATCTAACTGTGGGTCTATAATCTTAAGGATTCTCTTGATTATATTTTTATCTTTGAGAAAATGCTGTCCAAACCTTTTTCTTTTTGAGATCATATTAAATCCAGCAAAGAAATCTTTCCTTCAAAACAAATTATATTCAAATCTTATCTTCTTTCAATGTCTATAAAGTTTGACACGGGCAAACCTCTCTATTATTATTAAAATTTAAGGAGAGAGCATGAAAAATAAATCTCTGTTATTATTTGTTTTTTTACTTTTGGCATCATCTTCTCTCTTTGCACAGGAAAACGAGAATTTAAAACAAACAATTGAAGAAATTGAGAAGGCAGGGAATACTGAGAAATATCCTGATGCTAATGTTCTTATTGTGTTCGAAAATTATAAGGTGAAATTTGAAGAGAGCGGAGAATTTGAGACTAAGGAGCATACCCTTGTAAAAATACTTACAGATAAGGGAAAAAGGAACTATTCCATTAAGAAAGCTCCATATCACAGGCGATATTCGGAGATTAAAATTGCTCTTGCAAGAGTGATAAAGAAAGATGGGAGAGTCTTAAATGTACCAAAAGATATGATAAAAGATGGGACACTTGAGGAAACTCAGCAAATGAACATATTTGAGGAAAATTTCAGAAGGTGGACTATTACATTTCCCTCTCTTGAGATAGGAGATTCAATAGAAACAGTGATAGAACAGAAGTCGAAACCCTTGATAAAAAATCATTACAATGATTTAATCATTTTCCAGGGCTTCGATCCCATACTAAGAAAAGAGGTAGAAATAGATGCTCCTTCATCCAAGCCCTTGAAATTTATTGTTAAGAACGGAAAACTTGAATTCGAAAAAGTTAGAAGGGGGAAAAGGATCATTTACAAATGGAGAAAGAAGGATTCTCCAGCGATAATTCAGGAATTAGGGATGGTTCCCATTACTGATGTGGCTTTAAAGCTTGTGGTGAGCACTTTCAAGGATTGGAAAGAACTTTCTCGTTATGGGGATAGCCTTAACATAGGGAAAATTGATACAAATGAAAAATTGAAGGAGAAAGTTGCTGAGCTAACAAAAGGGCTCAAAACTGAGGAAGAGAAAATTCTTGCAATATTCAGGTTCATTTCCCAGAAAATTCGATATATGGGTTCTTCCATGGATATGGGTGCATTTATAGAGCCTCATCCTGCTACTTATACTTTTGAAAAGCAATATGGAGTATGCAGGGATAAATCAATATTGATGATGGCGATGTTGAGGGAGATAGGAGTTAAAAGTTATGATGCCTTGATTAATATTTCTCAAAACATTGAAAAGGAGATTCCTCTTATTTTCCTTGAACACGCAATATGTGCTGTGGTTTTGAAGGATGGAAGAATGGTATTTATGGATCCCACACTTGAACTAAGTTCAAGTTTTGGGGAGACCTATGTAGGAGATAAGTATGTTTTACTTCTGGATAAAAAGGGGAAGGATCTCATAAAGATTCCACCTGTTCCTGCTGAAAAGAGCCTTGGCTATATAAAGAGTGAGACAAAAGTTAATTCTGACGGAAGCATTGAGGGAAAAGTGAATATAAAAGGCAATGGTTTTTATGATTATATTTTGAGGAGTGTTTCCAAACAGGTTCCATCTTTTCAGTTCAAAATGATATGGCAACAACTTTCTCAGTTATTAGCCCCAGGAACAAAAGTGGACAATGTTAAATTCTCTGATTTTGCAGTTCTCTCTGTTCCCTTCGAAATCAGTTTTGATTACAAGACCAGAGATTATGTGGTGGATGCGGAAAAATTCAAATTGCTCAGTATTCCTCTTTCTTCCTATTCCTTCGACATTTTGTTAGGGAGTATCCTGAAAGCCTACACAAATATGGAAGAGAGAAAGTATCCTATCAATTTTGTTTCCTCTTTCGGGAGCAAAATGGAGGAGATACTCGTTGTTCCCAGAGAGTTCGAAATAAAAGCTATTCCAAATCCAGTGGAATTTAAAAATTTTCCTGTTTCCCTTAAAATTGAAACATCCAGAAATGACAATTATGTTATTTTCAAGAGCGAGTTACGGATAGAAAAAGCAAAAATTTCTCCTGAAGAGTTCAAAAGTCTTAGAGAAATTTCCAAGATAATAAGAAGATTTAATAGATCCATGATTATCCTTGAAAAAAAAGGATAAGGAGGTAGCAGGTGAAAAGAATGAGCAATTTTTTATTTTTTTTGATTCTTGTTTCTTTTAAAATTTATGCTTCGCAAAATATTGAAGAAATAATAAAAAATTCACCTACCAGTGGGAAGTTCCCAGATGCAAGTGGCGCTATTCTTTTCTCATCTCATACTTTCAGACTTGAAGAAGGTTTCATAAATGAAGAATATTTAAGGGTTTTAAAAGTTTTTACTTTAACAGGAAGGGAGAAATTCAGTGATTTCAGAATTCCTTTTGACAGAGAGAAGGAGAAGATAGAATTGATTATGGCAAGAACATACAAGTCAGATCTAACATTTGTGGAGGTGGAAAAGGGAGCAATAAATGATGTTACTCCTCTTCATCTTTCAGGAGCTGATGTTTATTCGAACCTTATTCAAAGGGTTGTTTCATTTCCGGCGGTGGATCCCCTAAAATCTCTTGTTATCCACTATTTGAAAAAAGGAATGAATAAAGAGGAGAACATTGATGGCATTGTCTATTTTCAGGCTGATGAACCCATTTTGAAGAAAGAACTCAGGATAGTTATTCCCAAACATAAGGAACTAAAATATAAAATTTCGGGTTTAAGTTCTGATTTAAAAATGGAAATGTCAGGAGAATATAAAGTATATACAATGTCTGTTAATAATTCTCCCCAGATAAAAGAAGAGGAATTTATGCCCCCCGAATCCAAGCTTTACTCAAAGATTATATTCAGCACATATAAAGACTGGAAAGAAGCTACTTCCTCTTTTGCTTCATCCTTCTACAAAGCAGTTAAGATTTCAGAGGATATCAAAAGATTTACAGAGAAACTCACAGAAGATTGTAAATCCATAGATGAGAAAATAAAGAGAATTTTTTCTTTCGTCTCCAGAGAAGTAAAAAATGTGGAGCTTGATTTTGGCGAAGGCGGTTACAGTATTCACAGTTCGGACGAGGTTTTGCATAACAGATACGGAGACTGGAAGGATAAAACAGCTCTTCTCGTTTCTATGATGAAGGTAGTGGGGCTTGATTCTTATCCAGTTCTTACCGTCAGAGAAAGAATAGAGCCTTTGAAAGATATTCCTACTATGAAACAGTTTAATGTAGTGCTGGTGGCGGTTCCGAAGGGTGAGGATTACATTTTCTTAAGTCCTTTTGCAAATGATTCTTTCTTTGGGTATTTTTTAGAAGGCAAAGATTCGGAGGGTTTAATAGTAAAACCAGATAAGGTGGAGTTTGTAAGGGTTCATTTTATAGAAGATTTAAAGAGCATTGCCAGAAGTGAAATGGTGGGTGAAATAAATGAGAGGGGAGATTTGAAGGGTAAAATATTTGTAGAGGTTTCAGGAATTTTTGATAAAATAGCGAGAAAAGAATTGAAAGACAAAACGGAGAGGGAAAGGGAAATTTTCTTTAAGGAATCTATAAATAGGTTGTTTGAAGAAGGAAAAACTCAAAGGTATAAATTGAGCAATCTGAAGGATATTTTTGAGAGGGCAAACATTTCCCAGGATTTTTTAGCGGAGAGATTTGGTGTTTTTCAGGGAAATATTTTGCTGATAAATATTCCTGGGACTCCATATTCCTTTTCTAATTTAATTTCCTATCCGAGACTTGCGAAAAGAAATTACCCCTTTTATATTCAGGATGAGTGTGAAATATTAAGTGATTTCCGACTGATTATTCCGAGGGAATTTAAGCCTATATATCTTCCCGAAAAAATTGCTTCCAAGAAGGATTATGGAGAGTTTGAATTGATAACGTCCTTTGACAAAGAAAAATCTGAGATTACCATAAAGAAAAAGATTCTAATTTTGAAAAGGGAGATCCCTGTCCAGGATTATGAAGAGTTTAAAAGTATAATGGATACTTTTGGTCTTGCTAAAAACAGGCTGATTCTTCTCGAGAAGAGATAAAATAATTTTTCAACTTTTCGCTTTTACAGGCCTAACTCTTGTAAGGGTAATGGAAATTTTACCTATGCTTTCCTCTTCCTCCTCTCTGTGAAGAATGGTCTCAGAGTCTGAAAAGAAGTCAAGATGAGCTTTGACAAAAGCGAGCCCTTGAGAACATACAAAATTGAGCCAGTGGCCCTGCGCTGTTTCGTCCATGGCCTCTGTTACGGCCTCCCATAGAGTTATATCCCTCCTATGGGAGGGTTTGGAGGCTTTCGAGCTTCTCCTATCGAAATATAGATTTGTCTCTCCATGCATCTCAAGAAAATGAATATGGGGTTGCCATCTTTCTGCCCATCTTCTGTATCGCTGATATTGATGGTTATTTATTCTTGTCATCTCTTCCTGGGAATTGATCTCTCTGTTTATATATTCAAGAAGAACCTTTGATGCTTCCCTGTGAAAGGGATAGCCAGGATGATCAAGATGGGTTATAAAAGCGAACCATCCTTTAGGAATCCAGTACTGTCTGAAAAGATAAGGGGTATATCCTGAAAATTGCTGCACCCATTCATGGGAAGGATAGCCGTGGAGATTCAGATAAATATCAGGTTTCCAGCGCTCGTAAAGAAAGTTTCTGTATAGAGCTTCGGTAAGCACTGTCTCAGGGTTTCTTATTTGGGCACTGACATCAGCACCAAGAGAAGTGTATCTTCCTGCGTGCAGGCAAAAATAAGGTGTGATTTTCTGAAGTTCATGGGCAAGAGCTGCACCATCAGGGTTCTCCATGGGATGGATTACCACATGGCACTTCTTCAGATAACCTTTCCATTTATCATCAGTGGCTATGAGTTCAGCAAGCTTTAGAAGATAACTTGTGGACGAAACTTCGTTTCCGTGCTGTCTTCCTGTCAGTAGAAGGGTGGGCTTTCTAAGAATTAACTTGTTTCTTGAGATCACCTCAGATGGAGAGGTAAGGAATATTTCCATCACAGGGATGTCTCTTCCTTCGTAGGATTTCCATAATTTGTAAGTATAAATTTCTGGAAAAAACCCTAAGATTTCGGACAGCTCGGAAACTTCCTCAGGCCTCGTTACATGATCGAACTTTATTAACCCTTTTCTGTATTTAATTTTTCTTTTCTCTTCTGATTTTTTGAATATATCAAATGAATTTGAAGATAGGAGAGATTCGTGTTGGAAGCGCAAGCTAATTCTTTCGAGGAAATTGGAGGCAATGAATTCTCTGAAAAACCCTTTCTCCCTGAATTCCTTTAATGCCTCAATCATATCATATGCAATTGCATTCTCCTCCTTTGAAAATTTAACCAAAAAACTGATAGAAGAGACCTTTTCTCCTTTCACTTTAATTTCCATAGCTTTGCAAAGATCTATGGATAAGGGTTCGAGTATCTTCTCCTCCTCTCCTTCCATGCCAGCTTTATCCTTCCACTTGAATTGTATTTTCGGCTTGTCACTCGGATAATCTGTTAGAATAATCTTAGCTTTTCCAGGCATTCCCGATCTCGAAGGATAGATAACAGGGACAATTTTTCCAGGAGCATTCCATCTTTTATTAATCTCTTTTTCTTCAAGGAATATTTTTTCCTTATGAAGGGAAGCTTCAAGAAAATCAAGAGTATCAAAGTAAATTTCGTCATGAATGGACTCAAGGGATGTAATCATTTCCTCATCTATTCCGAGCTTGTAATCTGGTTCCGAAGCGAAGAGCTCTATCTTCAATGTATGAAAAAAGGGTTGCTTTTCCAGTTTTGGTTTTCCACCTGTTTTTTTAAATATGTGTTCATTTAGTCTTGTTAAAACCTCTTTTTGATAAAAATTCCAGAATCTGTGCAAGTCAGTCTCTATAATTTTCCTGAAAATTTCCTTGCCATCCTCTTCTACAACAACGCCTCCAGGAGTTATGGTGACCTCTCCCCATAAAGGATATTTTTCGAGATATGCTCTTTTTGAAGTAAAGGGTTCAAAAGATTCCTCTAGAATGATTCCTTCTTTTCCAAAAACTTTGATTTTGTAAACAGGATTCTCAAGCTCTTCTCTTTCAAAAATAATCGAATCTATAGGAATGTTCAGCTCTTTAGAGATGATCTCATCCACTGGATAAAGTTCGGAGAGCCATCTTGTGGGTTCCTCACGAAATTTACCATAAATAAGATTCCCCTCCTTATATGGAAAGCCCACATAAATAGATTTTATATCCTCACCTTTTATTTTTGGTATTATTTCATCCACAATCCACGAGAATCCTTGCTTGTAAGCAGAGAGAACACGCAAAGAATAATTTTCTTTTTTAAATCCCCTTCTTTTTAGCTCTGAAACTATTTTCTCCTTTATAGATTTCCTTATTTCAGGAGGTTCAGAAACACGGACATCTATGGCGATTCTTTTCTCATGGTTTAAATTTTTTATAATTTCTTCATTCCATGTTTTCCAGAAATCATCTACTTCATAGGGAATATCATATTCTAATTCTAAGATCTTTTTGCCCTCTTTTCTTGGAATATGATTAATTTTTATATTCCTCGAAATGATAAAATCCTTGAAATATTTCTCAAGATTTTTCTTTGTATCATCAATGATTAAATTGATTTCCACATTCTCCATATTTTCCAGAGGGTTTCGGAAAAAGAAATCTTGGATAAGTAATCTTGCAAGAGAGGCTTGTCCTTCAATATTTCTTAATTTAAAGAATGAGTTTATATCATCCTCGAGCTTGAATATTTCCATCCCTCCTTTCCCCTCTTTCCATAAATAAGGAAGGTTTTTTGAAAAATAGAGGGCAGAATTTTTGAGGTTTCCAGCCATAACAATGGCAGTAAAATCTCCAAAAGCTCTAGGAATTACAGAAATGAAACCTTCATCTTCTTTTAAAGCAGGAATTTTCAGTTTTCCACTCTTTAACAAATGCTGGGTAACTCTGTTCCTCTCGCCTATTATTATTGGGTTGAAATCGATTTCCTCAAAATTTTTTATTTCCTCATCCAGAATGGTTAAAGGCATGGTTATTCCTGTTGACTCAAGACCAAGTCTTAAGGCAACCTCAGCAACTGAAGGAGAAAAGTCTGAGCGAGAAAGCACAATTCTTGAATCTAATTTTGCAATTCCCTTCTCTTCTTCTTTCATCAGTCCCATATTTGTAAAAAGACGGGCAAGACTTATCTCCTTTTGCTTTGGTTTTATTTTAGGCTTCACCAGTTCTGAAGAAAGACGTTTTGCAAGCATTCTTTCAGGAAAACCTAATCTTTTGAGGGTGGCTATTTCTTTAAGATTAGAAAATTTAAGGATAAGATTTAACCTTTGCAAGGAAGAATAGTTTAGAATTTTAGTATTTTCTCCCTTTTTCTGCGATTCCATAAGTTCTTGTAGTAATTGAATGCTTTTTTTAAAGCTATCATGACTTTTGAGAGAAATCTCTGTTTCGAGAAGGTAAACCTCTCCCATGTCAGCCTCATAAAATTTCAACTCTTTATCGAAATTTTTATTCTTTTCCATGGCTTCCTTGTTTTCGTAGACAATCTTTTTGAATTTCATCTCCTCAACTTCAATTTCCTTCTTCCTGAAGAAATTCTCCAGGTCCTTTCTTACTTTTTCAAAGGTATTCCCTGATTTTCTTCCTATAACCTCCCATAAATAAGGGAATCGAGAAAAGAAGTTTTTAACAGCGTAAAATAAGGAACTATCGTCATAGCCCCTTATGGATAGAGTATGTCCTTCTCCTGTGTTTAAGACCTCTATTATTCCAGTGTTTATAGGGACTGGATAGAAATTTCCATTTTTTTCCAGCACTCTTCTATGAATATTGGAATCGCCCAGGAGAATTAGATTCTTTAGAAGAGGCTTCTTTCCGACCTCGCTCTCTTTTAATACAATTGGTGGGCTTATACCCTCTGATTCAAAAGATAGTCTGAAGGCAATTTCAGATGCTGAGCGGACAAGCTCCAAAGATGGGTTATCAGGGAGAATAATTTTGCAGTCTATGTAGTCAATAAAACCATCCTGATTTTTGTCTTGGAGAAACCATCCCTTTTCAAGTGTCGAGGACAAATCTTTACCTATAATTTCAGAAAATGTAAGAAAGTAAAAAGTGAAAATTATAAAAATTCTCAATATTTTCATCCTGTCCTCCAGAAAAAAATTTTACTATATTTTCTATAAAATTGATTGAAACAGATTAAGATTTTGAAAAATCGAATTTATTCACTTTTTCTTTTCTATTTCCTCAAGAAATTTCTTTAACTCTATTGCTCTATCGCTATTCGGGTCAAGTTTTATACATTTTTTAAAGTAGAAAATTGCCTGTTCTTTCAGATCCAGGTTCTCATAACAGAGAATCCCAAGATTGAAATATGTATCAGGATTATTAGGGTTTATCTCAACAGCCTTCAAATACATTTCTAGAGCTCTTTTGTAATCTTTCATACCTTTATAAGTAATTCCAAGATTATTAAATACTCTCTCATTTTTAGGAGTTAAGTTAAGCTGTTTTTGATATGCCTCCTCAGCTCTTTCGTAGAGATCTACCTGAAGATAACAATTTCCAATGTGTAGGAAGATCTCCGGAAAATCGGGTTTTTTTTCTGCTATTGCTCTAAATTCTTTCAAGGCAGAAGCATAATCCTCCTTGGAATAAAAATCCATGCCTCTTTTGAATAAAATATCTGGGCTTTCCCTTGTTGTTCTTTGGGTTGTAGCACATGATATTAAAAAAACCATAGACAAAGTCAAAATATAATTTTTCATGATGCCTCCTACTCTTCATATTGAGAGAGTTTATTTTTGATCTTTGTTATCAATTCCTTATCATCGGGATGGGTTTTTTCAAGAGCCTGTTTCCATTTTTTTATAGCTTGAGAGTAACTGCCCACTTTTTCCAGCAGGACTCCTTCATTAAAAAGAGCTTCCGCTTCTGTTCTTAAAGAATCCACTTTCTTTGTGAGCTCTTTTTTCATTTGTTTAGCACTTTTATTTAATTCCATAATTTTTGAGAGTTTCTTACCTCTAAACCTTTTGTTCTTTTGGATGAAATCTTCTGATTTTTCAATAAAAGATTTGCAGAGGGAATTTGCTCTGAATATCTGATTTTCTTCGAGAGCTTTTTTTAGTATAGAGAATTCGTTGAGTAAAAAATAATAACTCGTCTCAAAATAATTTGTGGCCAGATAATCTCTTGATTTTTCCGAGATACTCTCTCCTTTTTTTACTATATCATCTGATACAGAGATTTTCTTTAGTTCATTGTATAAGCTTAGAACATTTCTATGATTTGCAAGGGCTTTCTTGGAATCCCCAGCCCTGGAATAGTTCTCAGCTTCCTTTAAATATAATTCCATTTTTGCAATGATTTCATTACCCTTCTCATTATCTTCGAAGACATTCTCTGGAGAGGCTTCCCATACCTTTGGAACCACTCCCTCTGATGGCATCTCTTCCAGCTCTTTCTGGATTTTCCTTTTATATTCGATAGCTGTCTGATTTTCAGGATCTGAAAGTAATGCTTCGTCAAAATAGGTGGTAGAAAGTTCAAGACTCTCCATGGCATCCTTATATCTTCCTGTGTTTTTGAAAAGCAGGGCATCCTCATAGAATTTTTTCCCTTCCTCGAGCAATACACTTAGATTGGAGATTTTCTGCTGAGACTGAGTTGGGGGTAGATTTCTTTTTTCGACTTTGGAGGGCTTTTGTCGTAATAAAAATAGAGCTCCTGTAAGAGCTAAGATAAAAATGAAAACAATAATTAAAGGTAAGGGGGAACGATTTCTTTTCTCCTCTTTTTTAAATGGCTTTTCCACTGCCTTTTTCTCAAAAGCTGGAGCTGAAACTCCTTCTATAACAAAGTCGAAAGGATAGGCCCCTAAAAGGATCTCATCACCATTTTTTAAAAGCGAAACTGTTATTCTTTCTCTATTTACAAAAACACCGTTCGAGCTTTTAAGGTCCTCTATGTAAAATTTTCCATCAGCACCCACAAAAATTTTTGCATGTCTTGTAGAAACAGACATATGATTTATTACTATGTCATTATCTGCTCCTCTTCCTATAAAAATTGCGGGTTTATCTATCCTGTAAGCCTTAGCAGTTCTGTCCGCTTTTTTTTCGAGAAGGAACGCAATCACTGAATTTCCTCAATAGTCTGAACCCTTTTTTTTGCCTTCCGAAAGTATTCCTCGTCAGGATCTTTGAGTGTTTCCATGACCTCCCTATAATATTGGAGTGCCTTTTTTGGATCAATGTCTCTCAATCTTTCTCCTTCCCTGTATAGTTTTATTGCTTCAGCAATTCTTTCCCTTCTTTTTTGTGCTATTCCCATGTATCTTGAGTCAATGTCCTTTATGAGTTTTTCCCCTTCCCTGAAGTAGAAATTTGTAGAAGGAGCAAGAGATTGGAGAGTTTTCCATAGTTTCTGAGCCTCATCCCATTCCTTCAAGCACATAAATAGTCTCTCTCTCTTAATATAACTTATTCCCAACCGGTAATGGGTGGAAATTCCCTCATAAGTGTTCTTAATCTGCATCTCTCTCTGTGCCCTCTCGATCTGATATCTCTTTCTCTCCTCCATTTTTCTTACTGCTGAATCCTGAAGCTCTTTTGCAGATGAGTTTTGAGGATCAATCTCCAGAGCTTTGTTTGTTAAATCAATGCATTCCTGATAATTTCCTTTATCAAAATATGTTCTTGCCTGTGATAGAAGGTTTGAGACTTCTTCGCCAATCTTTGCCTGAAGAGAGTTTTTGGTCTCTTCCACTTTCCTCTGAAGTTCATCTATTTTCTTTGAAATTTCTTCACTCTTTCCTGTTAAGTAAGTTATTGTTTCTTCTCTTGGTTTTCCGGATTCTATCGCATGGAAAATTTCCTCAGCGAAATTCTTTTTAGATTGATATGCGAGAGAGATTGCCTCTGTAATTTTGTTTCTCGCATTTCCGAGATTTTCCATGAGGAAGCTTACAAGTTCTCTGTTTTCCTTTGTATTTTCAGAGCTCAATTTGGAAATATTCTGTTCACAGACTGAAACAATTTGCTCCACCTCTAAGAAAGAAGTAGAGATTTTTCTGGCAATACTCTTATAATCGGATAAATCCTTTACAGGAACATCAATTCTTGTGGAAGGCGTTCTTTTTTCGGTCGCTTCTTCCTTTTTTCCTTCCTTTTTTGGCAAAATGGAGAGTAAAACAATGAGAAAGAGAAATCCTATCATGAGATAGAGTATTGGTCGAACAATATTTCTCTTCTTCTCCTTTTTCTCAGGAAGTTTTTTGGCTATAGTGGGTTCTTTCTTTTCCACAAATTTTGATAGATCCAGTTCAAAGGATTCACCTCTTGCTTTTGCCTCTGCTTCCTTTAGGTCTATGAACCGGGTCACATCTGCTATGGTGGGTTGATAATCTTCACTTTTCGAAAGCTCATCTTCAAAGAAAATGTTTATTCCCGATGTTCCGATGTAAACTATGTCTCCTGTCCCAAGGAGTTTCTCTGTTATTTTTTCGTTCTTGAAATAAGTTCCATTGGCAGAGCCGAGATCCTGTAGATAATAACCATCAAATCTTTTGATTATTTTTAAATGTCTTCTTGAAATTGATTTGTCAGGGACAATTATATCGTTGCTCCTATCTCTTCCAATGGTAATCTCATCCTTTTCAATTTTGAATACATCAATTAAATTATGACCTGACCTTAAAGTTATTGTTGCCATTATTTCATTCTCTCCTTAGCTTTTTCAATATTTTTATTCGCCTCTATATATAATTGATTGTTCGGATCTTTGATTATGTCAAGTATTCTTTGCCATTCTTCAATTGCTCTCTGGTATTGCAGACTCTCGAAAAACTCGTGGGCTCTCTTATCTATATCCTTTATAACTTCTATCAACTTTTTGTTAGCCTCATTAATCCTTTTCTTGCAAACATCACAATCAGGGTTTATTGTAAGAGCTTCTTTGAAAAGATTTATGGAGTCCGCATAGCTTCCCTGAAAGAAGGCGATCTCTCCCTGCTGCACAAGGGAATCAAACTTTAGCTTTTCCTCCTCTGTAAGTTCTTTCTTAAAAGAAGTTTGAGGGGACGACTCTGAAGGAGTTGGGGTGGAAGGAATTATTGGCTCCACAACATTTCTCTCTTCCGAGGTTTTTCTACTTGTTTCTTTTGGTTCCTCTTTTTTTGATGTGAGCGCTATTAGAAAAATTATAAAAGTGAAAGCTGTAAGAACATAAATCATGACTCTTACAGGAGATGTTTTTTTCTGTTTTTTGACAAACTCCTTCTTCCCCTCAAAAATAACCTCCTCTTGCTTCTCCTCTTCCATGTGGAATCTGAAAATAGAAGAACCAATTCTTATTATGTCTCCATTTTTAAGGGAGACGGAATCTATCAATTTATCATTTACAAAAACCCCATTTTTTGAGCCAAGATCTTTTATGGAAAAGCCCGAGAGTTCCTGCTCTATTCTTGCATGCTCTCTGGAGACCAAAGGGTCCTCGAGAGGAAGGTCATTCTCTCTTTTTCTTCCTACGGAAAGACCTGCGGATGTTATAAAGATTTTCTCTCCCTTTCTCGGTCCATCAAGGGCCTCTAACCAAGCTGATGCCCTTACTCTTCCAAATTTTTCCATCATTTCAGTGTAAATATTTTTTAAGATCCACTAAAGAGGATGGAACCCAGCTCTTTGTCTCCTTCACTTTATCCTCATCAACTATATCTCTTACTCTCATTAGCCAAACCTTATATGGTTTACTGAATCTGCTTTCAGCTATCATCTGATTAATGTCAAAGCTGAACACTCCTCCTAAGATATCAGCGAGAGTGCCACCTAAAAGTGCCCAGAAGCCGTTTGTTCCATCCCAGACCTCGCCTTCATAGGGCTTTGCAGCAGAAACTGCATACCATCCTCCGCTCAAGCCCTGAATATAAGATTGTAAAGAGCTGAGGTCAAAACTTAGACTTGAAATACTTGGAATTTCAAGTTTTTTAAATTGGAATAATTTTCCCAAAAAGAATTTTTCATAGCCTATTCCAGGACCTATAACAGCAACTGCAGAATATGTTATAAACTCCCTGTCCTTCATAAGGAATAGGGGTCTGTAAAGTGACGGTCCCAGTTGTCCCAACCCTTCTTCTGTGCCGAGTCCTGTCTTGTCATTTATGCATTTACTAACAGCGTCGGATTTTTCCTGGTCACTGTAGCTTCCATCTTCATCTGTATCCTCAAGATAATCTTTGTAATCAGGCTCGTCAAACAGACCTTGACTATTTCTACATTCATCCTGGGCGTTTTGTATACTCTCTGCTTGTTCTCCCTCTCCTGTTTCTTCCCAGAGAAGGGGCCATAGAGGAAGAGGAGTTATGGGAATGGGAATGCCCCAGACATAAATTGTGCATGTATAGAAGAAATACATGTTATTTTCTATTCTGTATTCATCCATATTATCTGTATCCTTCCAGCCGAGTTTGTAATTGAGATCAAAACCATGAATGGGTATGGCAATTGCTCCTTTCATGTTTTTATCAGCTACATACTGCATGACGAGGGGAGCTCCTATTCCTCCATACTTTGCAATATTATCCTGAATTGGCTGAAGAACATCAATGGCAATCTCTTTAATAAGAGGCTTATAGATAGTATTATAAGGGTTATAGCCAGTGAAATCCCATTGCCACAAAAGAGGAGCAGCCATAATCCCCTGGGCAATCACATATAATTTTGATATTATGTCATTTATATCTCCTATTATGTCCAAGAGTTTTGCTTGATATGCTGCTCCTGTTAAAGCGCATGCATCTGCTGTTGTTTGAAGCTTCATCTTGTAAAGAGAGAGAACAGCTGAATTTAAAAATACACAAACAAGAAGAGCAAGAAAGAATATAAGAGCTAAGGTGAAAACAAAGATTTGACCCGACTCCTTCTTTATTCTTCTTTTAATTTTACTTATACTCAATTTGGAGCCTCCATAAATTTTTGAATTTTAAAAAAATCTAATCTTCTGGAGAATTATCTCCAGTCCATACATCAATTCCATAAGCTGGAGCTCTTGCTATGTTCTTGTAATTCTTAAGTTCTATGTATCCTTTACCCAAGATACCAGGAATGAAAGCTGGCATTCTATAAATGATCTGGAATTTTATTGTTCCCATTTTTGCATCACTCTCTTCTTCATCCAGCCATTTAACTTCCACTCTTTCTTTTCCATCTATCTGCCCTGGATCATTTGGCTCGTCGCTCGGAAACCCGAAGTATGATTTTGTCCCTAAAAGAACCTGTTTTGCAACCTTTTCCACCTCTCCTTTTACTCTGTTCTCAGCTTCATCCTCATCCTCATCCTTTTCTGCAGAAGCTCCGACCATGAAGGCTCTTGTAGCTGCAAAGGCTGCATGATTCACCTGAATATATCCTATTCCTATAAGAGTTATCTGTATAAATATGAACATGTAAATGATCAGGACAAGAAACATGAATAGGGCTTCCACTGTTACCTGTCCTTTGTTTTTTGGGTTATAAATTCTCTTCATATTTAATTAAATGTGCAGTAAAACCTCTGATAAAGAGTGTCAAGTATAGCTTCTTTAAGAACCTGTGCCATGCTTTTGCTTCCTCCAACTCCCTGATTCATCAATTTGAGAAACAAAGCAGTAAATAAAAGCATAAAAATCAAAATCAGCACGAACTCTATTGCGCTTTGGCCTTTCACCGGTTTTTTTAGAAAACCTATAATTTTTGAATATACTCTTTTCATTTTATCTTCTTTTTAGAATTCTGTTTATGGCAGAAATTATTGGGGAGATTTCAGGATCCTTTGTCTCCTCAAGAAACTGTCCCTCTACTTTTAAAACTGCTTCCATGTTATCCCTTAAAGTGTAAAGAGGAGAAAAAACGAATTTGGAAAGGATTAGAATGGAAACCACAAAAAGAACCAAAAGGAAAAACCCAATTAGATAACGAACACCTCTTATATTTGATATGGATTTCTCAATTCCGGATAGTGAATAGTCAATCCTGGCAATGCCTATAAGTTCTATTCTCTCCTTGTAAATTGGAAAATATATAGAATATAAACTGCCACTTAGTTTTAGTTTTCTTATTCCTTTCTCTATTGCTTCTTTTGCACGTGGATCCTCTTCACCTCTTCTCTGGGCAGGGGAAAGTATCCTGAATGAGCTGTCAAGGATAATTGCTTCCTCTACAAAGGAATAACTCTTTACCGAGTCTGTATCCAGTGAGAGATAGTCCTTTTGAAGGAGAGCTCTTTCATTAGCTGCGGAGAGATACTGAACTACAAGTTCTGCCTTTTCCTCAATTTCCTTTTTTAAATGATTGCTGGCTGTAGAGGATAAAGTCCCACCATAGATAAGGAAAAATAGAAAAAGAATAATTGAAACAGTAATTAAGAGACGTTTTCTAAGGGTTAAATTACCCAGAAATTTTTCCATAGAGCATCCTCAATCGTTTTGAATCTTCTCCTTTACTTTCAATTTTTTCTTCAATTTTTCCATATCTTTCTTTTCTTTTTGAGAGCCTTCACCAGCAGGAAGAACTGTGGGAGTGAGGGTTATGTATATTTCTTTCTGCTCTCTTTGGGTTCCTCTTGATGAAAAGAAGGAGCTCAGAATAGGGATCTTTGAAAGCCCAGGAAGCCCCTGAACTTTTTTCTGGAACTCATCGCTTACAAGACCAGCCAGAACTATGGAATCTCCAGAATTTACTGTGACATTTGTGTTAATCTCGTTTTTGATTATAGAGGGTGCACCTGCTACCTCGGGTCCAATAGCTATAATCTGAGCTTTTATTGCCACATCCACTGCGTCAGAAGTTTTGCTTGCAATGGGAGTGGCATCCACAATAAAGCCGAACTCTTTGTATTCGATTCCAATAGCACCTCCTGCCTGAGGAACAGGTATGGGTATCTCTCCACCTCCCATATTCTGGTGAGCAGTTGTCCCAGAACGGGTGACCATGGTTGCTGTGGAAAGTTGTTGAGCTTCACCCTCTGTGTAAAGCAAGTCAAGTTTTGGAAGGAGTCCTGATACAATCCCTGTGATTTCTTTTAATGGTCCCATTCCTCCTCCCACTTGAATATCCTTACTTGGAGTAACACCGAGAGTTCCTGTGGGAAGCCATCTTATTCCAATTTGCTGAGCTGCATTTCGAGTCATGGCGACTATCTGAGTAGCAAGGTGAACATGGGGAGCCTGTATGAACCCCTTCTTTTGAGGGTTAACAGTTATTGCGTTAACAACTAGACCGGGAGCATATGTCTCTGCAATTATTTCAGCTTTTTTCATCTCAGCGTCGCTTATCACCTCTCCTTCGAGAAGGATTTTATCTTTTAGAATTTTATATGTTATTTCATCGATTCCTATTGTTTCCACGATTTTTTCGCTGAGTTTCTTCATTGTCTCTTCATCAAGTCTGAGCTTGTTTATAACATTTGGATTTCCAGCTATTGTCTTCATTATGAATATGTAGTCGTCCACATTGAATATTTTTCCTTCAAGCAATATTTTCCCTCTCTGCTCTGAGATTTTTAATCCTTCAATGTCAGCAAATAGCTTCTGCATATCACTTTTCATAATCGCTGTATCCTGAACCACTTTTATAAGGTACTCTACTCTTATTTTCTCAGTCTGGTCATAAACAATCAAGTTTGTGGAGCCTACCGACTTACTTGTCAAAAGCAAAGTTCTCCTCTGATTTAAAGTTTTAAAGTCGCAGATATTGGGATTTCCTAAGATTACCTTTCCTATTGCAAAACCTGGTATCAACTCTCTACTTTGTCCGAGATTCACTATGAGGGTTTCCTGTTCTCCCTGGGATAGAAGAGGGGTGAGTATAAGAAGAATCAAAGGAATTAAACTGGATAATTTTCTTTTCATTTTCTCCTCCTTAACTCTAAATTCTAATTTCTATAAAAATTAGAAATTAGTTCCTTTTTTAAACCATTCTTTTTGTAAGTAAAAATAATCCAAAAGCACCAAATATTATAAGCATATTCGCAGGAAGGATAAGGAACATAAGAGGAAAGAGAAGATTTGTCGTAGCTCTTGCTCCTGCTCTCTCTGCTTTGATCAGTCTTTCCCTTCTTGAGTAATCAGCGATCATTCTGAGAGTTTTTCCAATTGGACTTCCCACTCTGTCAGACTGAATCATTAAATTTACAAAAAATGCTACCTCCTTTAGCTGGGTTCTTCTGGAGAGATTTCTCAGAGCATCCTGAAGAGTTGAGCCAAGTCTTATCTCACTTAACATGGTGGAGAGCTCATCCCTTAAAGCATTGGGTTTTGACCTTTCTATTATTCTGTCCACTGCTACTATGAAATCAAGACCAGCCTCCACAGTTAGAGTAATAATATCAAGAAAATAAGGTAGAGCGAGGGATATCTCTGTGGCTCTCTTTTTAACAGCCCTTATGAGCCATATGTATGGAAGACTTGCAAATCCTGCACATAGAATTATTGCAATAATTATTCCTGTTATAAATTGAAGGATAATAAAGGCAAAAATGGATACCACAAGCATTATTACCCAGTAAGCGAAAAAGTCATTGGCATTGAATTTTTCTCCCGGAATCCCAGCTCTTAAAAGAAAATTAGATATTTTTTTCTTAAACCCGTAAAAGGAAAAAGGAGCGAATAAGGGAGATAACCTTTTTATAAAAGGAGCAAATAATTTTATAAATTTTGAATCTACATCAATAATTTCTTTTTTCCGCTCCACTCCCCATGCTATCTCCTTTCTTTCAGGAAATAGAGAATAAACGATGAAAGCCATGCAACCTGCGAGAATTAATATAAGTAGATAATAAAATGCTTCCATTTTTAAACCTTTATTGTGGCTATTTTTTTCATAAGAAAATACCCCAGAATGTCAAGGGTAATGGCTATAGCGAGAATGATCCATCCAGGGACAGTGTTAAGTAGACTCAAGGCTATGTCGGGGTTCATGAAGTAGAGAAGGCCAATGAATACAATAGGGCTTAGAGCAGCAATCAATCCCTGATATTCACCAAGAGCAGTCATGGATTTTATCTTCTCCCTCACCCTCTCTCTTTCATTTATGGTATTGACTATGGAGTCGAAAGCTTCTGCAAGATTACCTCCTGTCTCTGAGAGGGTTACCACGGATGCAACAAGAATTTCTACATTTTCAGTGGGAACTCTCTGGGCAAGTCTTTCAAGAGCTTCCTCCATGGGTTGTCCGAGTCTATTTAGATTGAGAATCTGTTCAAGTTCTTCTTTCATGGGAGGTGTCATATCCTCAAGAACTGTTTCAAAAGCCTGCGGAAGGGAAAGGCCTGCTTTCAGTGCTCCTGAAAGCATGGTAAGGGTATCAAGAAGCTGATCCTCGAGCTTCTCTATTCTCTTCTTTAATTTTCTTTTAACATATATTTTTGGCACCTTCTTGCCTATGAAGAAAAAGAGGATGGCGAGTATGAAAGTTTGCCACCATTTCAAAAAGAGCAGTCCCACTAAAAGAATAAAAGCAGGGGGAACAAATTTTGAGATAATGAGAATTCTTTTACATTTTTCCACAGGAACTTCAATATTTATAAAAGATAGATTCTCCTGCATCCATTCTGCATCTGTTTTCTTTCCTGGTTTGGCTTTCCCTGGTTTCCTAAAAAGGATTACGAGTAGAACAACATATCCAATCAGAATTGTAACTATCAATAGTGCTGTCATTTTTTGCTCCTATTGTTTTTGAAGAAATATATCCCTGGAAAAGCTTATGCCTGCTCTCTGGAGGTCATCGAAGAATCGAGGAACAAGCCCTGTGGCTTCGTATCTACCCTGAACCTTGCCATCAGGTGAAACCCCTGTCTGTTTGAATATGAATATGTCCTGGGTGGTGAGGGTGTCTCCTTGAATGCCTGTGATTTCTGTGACAGCTGTAATTTTTCTGCTTCCATCTGTAGAAAATCTTGTTATCTGGACAATTACATCTATTGCGGATGCTATTTGTTCCCTTATTGCTTTTACAGGGAGTTCAAAACCTGTAAAGAGAACAAGGGTTTCCAGCCTTTTTAGAGCATCTCTTGGAGAGTTAGCATGGACGGTGGTAAGCGACCCATCGTGTCCGGTGTTCATTGCCTGAAGCATGTCCAGGGCTTCTCCACCTCTACATTCTCCCACAACAATTCTATCAGGGCGCATTCTCAAGCAGTTTCTAACAAGATCTCTAATGGTCACCTCTCCTTTACCCTCAATATTTGGCGGTCTTGACTCAAGTCTAACCACATGCTCCTGAAGTAACTGAAGTTCGGCTGAATCTTCTACTGTTATTATTCTTTCGTGAGAAGGTATAAAGGAGGATAGAAGATTAAGGAGAGTGGTTTTTCCTGTTCCAGTTCCTCCAGAGATTATAATATTTTTCCTTGTTATAACACATACTCTCAAAAACTCAAGGATCTCCTTTGAGATGGAACCGAGTTTTAAAAGTTCTTCTGCTGTAAGTTTTTTTGTCTTGAATTTTCTAATAGTCAAGGTGGGTCCTTTTAGAGCGAGGGGTGGAATTATGGCGTGGACTCTGGAGCCATCGGTGAGTCTTGCATCCTGATAAGGAGATGACTCATCTATTCTTCTTCCAAGGGGGGACATTATTCTTTTAATTACTCCCATGAGGTGTTTATCAGATGAAAAGACAAAAGGAGTTTTTTGAATTCTTCCGTGCTTTTCCACATATATTTCAGATGGGGAATTAACCATGATTTCATCAATTTCAGGGTCTTTAAGCATCTTCTCAAGAGGACCGAGATCGATAGCCTCATCGATAATTTCATTTATAAACTGCTGTCTATCCTGTCTGGAAGAGAAGGGAATCCTTTCCATATCCACAATGTTGCTTATTATTACGCTGAGTTGTGATACGAGCTTTTCTCTAAATTGTGAGTCCCCTTCCGCTTCTAGGTTTATTTTCTGTCTTGTGCACTCCTCCACCAGTTTTTTGTGAATTTCCAGCCTGAGATTGGAAGCTTCCCTGCTTTCCTCTTTTGCTGATATTTCAGGAATTGAAACCTGTGAGGGAGAGGCAGTTTTCTTTTTCTGGAATGTTCTCATGAGATTTTGTAGGATTCCTTCTGATTTTCCAGAGCCAATTATCTGGAGCATGAGGGCATCGGTTTCTTTTGTTAGCTTGGAATTGGGATCCTTTATTACAAAGGGCTCTTTTTTGTTAACGGCTTTCAAGATGGTTTCTGGACTATAGGAGAAAACTGCGAGAAATTTCCTTTTAATTATATTTTCCAGGGCAGATGGATCCACAGTGGGATTTGAACCATTTGAGTTCAATATAAAGTGGACATTGTTGAGAGAGTACTGAAGGGATTGTAGCTGATATATAGTTTTCTGGGCTTGATAAGCTGAAAGGAGATCAGGATTTAGAGTTATAAGGATTAGATGGGAGGAGTCAAGAACGGGTATTGTAAAATCTTCTATAGAGTTTCCAGCATCAAATATTATGAAATCAAAAACATTGGATAAAAATTCTATTAGATTTTCCATTCTTTCAGAGGTGATATGATTTGAAAGGGAAGGGTCTTCTATATTTGATGGAAGGAAAAATAGACCTGAAGGATGCCTTCCGAACTGGTTTTTTATGAGGTCCACATTTAAAGAAAGATTTTTTGAGAAGATTTTTACTATGGAAACCCCGCCCTTTATGTCCAATAGTTGGGAGACATCCGAACCGAATCGGGATGAAAAATCACAGAGAAGAACATTCTTCTTTGTTTCAATAGTTATGTCTAAAGCAAGATTGGAACAAAGTATGGATTTTCCCACTCCACCCTTTGCTCCTAAGAATGTTATAATTCCAGCTTTTCCCATTTTATCTGCTGAGTGCTCCTCCTCTTATCTCTTCCCATCGGATGACGGGTTTTCTAATCTTTTTATCCCCCACAAGAGATGTAGCATAGTAATCTTCCACAGGTGGCACAGGAAGTTTATCCGCATAATTCTTTAAAACAAGGGTTAATCTCCCTACATTTTGAGCCATTATCAATCTCTGGGCATCAGTAAGATTTGTAAGAAGGGTGACATTTGTGGGGTATCTTCTTTCTCCCCCAATGTTTATGGTGGGTGCTCCTTCTGTTCTCCTTTCCCTCTGTTCTATTAGAAGATCCTCTCTGGTCATTCTTTCCTTTCTCCATTCAACAGCGAGGACTGTAACATTTGTCATCAGGAGTTTTGTAAAGAATCCTGAAAATGGGCTTCCAGCACCTTCGCTGTATTCCACAGTAAGAAAAATATCCACATTGGAACCAGGTGAAACCTGTCCAGCAACAGATGTTATTGAGTCTACAGGAATTGTCACAGCTCTCATTCCAGTGGGAATTACAAAATCAAGACCCGCTCTTTCCAAGGTGTCTGTGGAAGAGGTGGATATTTGACTCCCGGCGGGGAGTGGGACGATGGCAACTCTACCTATAACATCCTCAATTCTCTCAAAGGCTTTGGGCTGTCTAAATTTTTCGGGGACTTTTCTTATTTCCACCATATTCTCTGTTATTATAGTTCTTGGTAGTATATCTTTCTTTGCCGTCACCACATTCTTAAGGGGTCCTCCTGCTGGCCCTCTTGTTCCTGAAAGAGCAATTATTAAAATCACGGCAAGAATGCCTAACACTCCTGCGACAATTAATCTGGTTCCTTTACCCATTTTTTCCTCCTTATTTATTCCACTCTTATTCCGTAATATCCCCAGACTTTTCTGCTGTCACCTATATCTTTGTTTAAAGGAAACTCTTGCACTCCAAATGATTTTCCAAAGGGTATAAGAACAGGAATCTTAACCTCTCTACTTGCATCTCCCACTCCCTCATCTCCTGTGAAGACAGAGGTAAATATTCCTCCCAGAGATCCTATGGCACTACTAATACTGCTGAAATCCAGATTGCTCAGATTTGAGACGAGATTCTTTATGAGTTCAATTGTATCCATGCTTATAAGTTCAAAGTCAAATTCGTGGTCTATTACAGATATCATTCCATGATTTCTTGAATAAACATGAGACCATTGCATTCCACTTACAGCTACTGTTAGCTGAACAATTACTGCTGAAGCAGTAACAAAAACAATGGTCATCCATAGGAGTTCTGCTAAACTAATGCTCCCCCTTTCCGAGTTCCTTTTGTTTTTAATTTTTTTCATTTTATACCTTTCTAACCGAACTCAAAAAACATTGTGCATTCGCCAGCAATAACCTCATCTCCGTTCTTAAGTTCAGCGCTCTTTATCTTCTTACCATTTAAGAAAGTTCCATTTTTACTTCCCAGATCTTCTATTGTGAAAACATCACCTTTTACATGAATGGCGAAATGTTCTCTGGAGATACCCTTTTCATTTATAACAATGTTGCAGTCCGGGCTTCTTCCCACAGTGTTTTTTCCCTCTGATAGCAAGAATTTTCTTTCACCAGTTAGGGTTTTTATTACAAGATAAGGGACTGAAACAAAAGAGGTCTTCTCTTCCTCTTTGCTATCTTCCTTATCCTCTTTTTTCTCAGGGGTATAACCTATTGTCTCCATGGGTGAGAACTGAAACCTCTCCTCAGATAATTCTTTTTCAGGTGCTAACTCTTCCTTTTTTTCTATTTCCTCAAAAGGCTTTGCCTCATCCTCAACTTTCTCTTCCTTTTTTTCCTCTTCAAAAGAGAAGGAAGAGAGTTCAAAAGCAGGTTCTGGTTTCGCTTCCTGAATCTCTTCCCATTTGGCAGGCTCTTCCTCTCTTTCCAAAGATAAACTCTCTTCCTGAGCAATTGGAATTTCTTCCCTTTCTTTTTCTGCCATTTCCTCTTGAGCGGGAATTTCTTCAAAAGATACCTTAAAGATCTTGGATTCCTCCCTTGCCACTTCATATCCGCCTTTAATAATTCTCTCTATTCGCTCTTTCTCTTTGAGAAGACTCTCTTCCTTTTCCCTCAGTTTTTCAATTTCTTTTTTTGTCTGTTTTGTTTTCCTTTCTTTTTCAGTTTCCTTGATTTCTCCGATAAGGTATCTCAGCTCAATGCCCTTAAGGGAATTCTCCAGTTCCTTAATTTCTCTTCTCGTCAGTTCAATTTCATTTTCAATTTTTTCAAGCTCTTGAGAGAGGAAGGTAAAGTCGATTTCAATTTTTGAAGCTATTTCCTTTAATTTTAATTTGAACTCCTGTTCAACTTTCTTGGAAACATTCTCAGGATATTCTCCTTTTAATTCTGAGATTTTTCTTATTTTTTCACATATTTCGATTATTTCTTCAATTGCATCTTTCATAATAGATGGCTTAAAGAAAGTTTAGCTTCCGAAAATGTTCTGTTTAAGATCATTAAATGCACTGGATACTGCATCTACAGCGCTCTTCCACCAGCTTTGCAAAGGTCCTCTGATAAAGAATACTATTACTGAAATCAGAATAAGAGCAACAATGATTAACAGTATGTACTCTATTGTGGTCTGCCCCTTCTCTTTTCTCTTGGAAAGCTCCCAGGAGTAAGCCTTCGCCTTTGCCCATAATTTCAATACTAAATCTCTCATCTTAACCTCCCTGCGAATCAATTAAATTGATTCGTTATTATTCAGAAAATTAATAACTATAATCAATCCCTTCGGATTTTATATCATTAAAGAGTTTCTCAATGGATTCTACTGCTTTTGCGGGAAGGTCTTTTATACCATGTTCTCCCCCAATTTTTCGAGTTATTAGATCTGATGCATAAAGAAGAGCGAGAGCAATAACGCATAGAAGTAAAATATATTCAATTGTGGCAGTTCCTTTATTCCTTTTCACTTCTTTTTTAAGATAATCCATTGAAAAATATTTGTCAAGCCCCTGAGAATTGGCTTCCTTTGCTCCTTTAAGTTTGTATATTGCCTTTGTCGTTTCTTTCATATAGAAATTCCTTCTCTGTCAATACTCCAGTGAATGGGCACAGCATTTGCTAATTCTGAGTTCCAGAAATTTTTTGATTTAATCAAGAGATCAAAGACAATATCATTTTTGAGTTCTACTTCATAAGCTAAATCGATTATTTCTTTTTTCTTATTATCAGGTTTATATCAGAAGATTCTTCATAGGAACTCCTATAGTTCTATGAGATTCAAAAATTAATTTTTGAGGCTAATTTAAAATTTCTTTGCCGAAGGGAGAAATTGCCAGAGATGCGAGCTTTATGTGTTGAGAGGCAAAGGGTAGTCCTATTATGGTTACAGCACATAGAAATGCAAAGATCAGATGAATAACGGCTATCCATATGCCACCTAAAATGATCCAGAATATATTCATTACAGTGGGAAGGCAACCAGTTGAGGAGACCCCAGGTGATACCTTCTTTCCAAATGGTATAAGTCCGAGAAGGGAAAGTTTTATACATTGAAAGCCAAAGGGGATTCCGATAATAGTGAGGCAAAGGAGAACGCTTCCTATCAGATAACCAAGGAAAATAAAAATCCCTCCCCCAAGGAATATCCAGAGAATGTTTCCAATTAAACTCAATATTCTCTCCTTTTAATCTTTATAGTATCAGTATAACAGTATATCAGATAAAGAGGGATGTTTGACAAGCAAGAGCGCAAAATATTAGAATAAAAAAGTTAAAAGCTTTGCGAATTTTGCTTAAAAATGAAGAACATATTTTGTGAGAGGTAAAAATGGAGGAAGAGAGATTTTTAAAAGAAGTTATGCCCAAATCAGAGGACCTTTCCCGCTGGTATACACATATAATTAGAAGAGCAGAGCTTGTAGATTATGCTCCCATGAAGGGGATGATGGTAATAAGACCATATGGGTATGCTATATGGGAGAGGATTCAGAGCTTACTGGATAAAAGGCTGAAGGAAACAGGCCATACAAATGCATATTTTCCTCTTTTTATCCCTGAGAGTTTTCTTAGAAAAGAGGCAGAACATGTGGAAGGATTTGCGCCAGAGGTAGCCTGGGTTACCCATGGAGGAAAGGAACAGCTTGAAGAGCGACTCGCAGTGAGACCTACTTCAGAGTCTATTATTTGTGCTATGTATTCAAAATGGGTAAGATCGTGGCGGGATCTTCCTATTCTCATAAATCAATGGGCTAATGTGGTTAGATGGGAAAAGGAGACTCGTCCTTTCTTAAGAACCACCGAGTTTTTATGGCAGGAGGGACATACTGCCCATGCTACTTATGAGGAAGCAGAAGAAGAAACGGTGAAGATAATCTCCATTTACAAAGATCTTATAGAGAAAGAGCTTGCAATTTATGTGATAGAAGGAAGAAAATCTGACTCAGAGAGATTTGCTGGAGCAATAAGAACCTACACTGTGGAGGCTTTGATGCCAGATGGTAAAGCTCTTCAGGCAGGAACATCTCACAATCTTGGGCAAAATTTTTCAAGGGCTTTTGAAATTAAATTTGAGAGCAAAGAACAGAAGATGGAGTATGTGTGGCAAACATCCTGGGGTGTTTCCACCAGGCTTATCGGAGCTTTAATTATGGCTCACGGAGACGACTCAGGATTGGTCTTTCCACCAGCTGTCTCGCCATATCAAGTAGTTATAGTTCCCATTCCTAAGGGGGACTGGATAAGGGATATCCTTCCAAAGGCAGAGGAAATTTTCGCTATTTTGAAGTCCGCTGGGATCAGAGTTCTTCTGGACAAAAGGGATGAGTTTACTCCTGGATGGAAATTTTCCGAGTGGGAGATGAGAGGGATTCCCATAAGAATAGAAATAGGTCCAAGAGATGTGGAGAGAAAGGAGGTCACAGTTTCAAGAAGGGACACAAGAGAAAGAATGGTTATTTCTATAGAAAACATGGTGGAAAAAATTATGGAATTAATTTCTTCAATTCAACAGAATCTTTTTGAGCTGTCCAGAAAATTCACTCTGGAGAACACTTTTGAGACAGGGGATTATAATGAGTTTAAAAGACTTATGGAAGAGAAAAAGGGTTTCATAATTTCCCCCTGGTGTGGTTCTCCTCAGTGCGAAAGGAAAGTAAAAGAGGAAACAACAGCTACAATAAGAATAATTCCTCTAAATTCCACAGCCGAGGAGAAGTTATCTTGCATTGTTTGTGGTTCGACTCCTTCTACTTTTGTTTATTTTGCAAAAGCATACTAAAAATTCGGGCAGTGAAGAAAGATATTGAATGGGAAAAAGAGAGAGTTAAAATGGTGAAGGAGCAGATCGAGAGGAGAGGAATAAAAGAGGATCGAGTTCTTGAGGTAATGAAAAAAGTTCCAAGACATTTATTCGTTCCAGAAGAACATAGGATTTATTCTTACCAGGATCATCCTCTTCCGATAGGCGAAGAGCAGACGATTTCCCAGCCTTATATTGTTGCTTATATGACCGAACTCTTAGAATTAAATGAAAATTGCAGAGTTCTTGAGATTGGCACAGGTTCAGGTTATCAATCCGCAATTCTTGCAGAGCTTTCCAAAGAGGTCTTTACTGTGGAACTCATAGAAATTCTTTCTCTAAGAGCTCAACAGGTTCTTTCTTCTCTCGGGTATAAAAACATAAAATTTCTTGTGGGAGATGGAACATATGGCTGGAAGGAATGGGCTCCTTATGAGAGAATAATTGTAACTGCTGCTTCTCCGAGAGTGCCTCCTGCTATGATTGAGCAACTTTCTGATAATGGAATACTTGTTATTCCTGTGGGAACTTATTCTCAGGAGATAGTAAGGATCAGAAAAAAGAGTGAGAAAATCGAGGAAGAGGTGTTAATTCCTGTGAGATTTGTCCCATTAATTACCATACAATGAACAGATGGATTTTTGTATTGATTTTTGTAGGAACTCTTCTCCTTCCTGGAGAAAAGAGGTTTACAAAAATTTCCCTCCCTAACGGCAAAATTATAACTGCTGAACTTGCTGTTACAGATGAAGAGAGAGCAAGGGGACTAATGTTTAGGAAAGAGATTCCCGATGATTTTGGGATGTTGTTTATTTTTGAGAGAGAAGAAAGACATGGATTCTGGATGAAGAACACTCTTATCCCTCTGGACATGCTATGGCTTGATGGCAAAAAAAGAATAGTGCACATAGAAGAGAACGTGCCTCCCTGCAATGTGGAACCGTGTGAGGTTTATTACCCTTTAAAACCAGGTCTTTATGTTTTGGAGCTTAATGCTGGCAAAGCAAGAAAGGAGGGATTAAGAGTTGGAGATGTGCTACTTTTCAAGATAAGTCAATTCTGATTCTTCAGAATTGTGGATCTTTTAAAAAAATAGAAAGCTTTATTTTGATTCTTCTTCCTCTTTTCTTTATGTATAAAATCTTAATCCTCTTTGAAAAAAAATTGAAGGCAAGATTTTTTTTAATATTCTCTTCCTTAACAGAAATTTCTAACTCCACGTTTCTTTTTTGAGGGATAATTTCGAGGTCAACTCTGCCTTGCTTGCTTTTTAACTCAAAATCCTCAAATAGTCCTGTGATTTTTTCCTCCATTTCCATAGCTTCGGGGGAAGGAATCTTATAAAGCTTTAAAAGAGGGCGCAGGGATTTAATCGAATCCGAAAATGAAGAGTTTACAGGAAGATTTATCCTTATGACAGGAAGATCCCTTATTTCAGACAAGTTCCCATTCACTGAAAAAGAAGGATATTTCTTTTATAGCGTTTTCCGCTGAATCCGAGCCATGGACAGCGTTTTTTTCTATATTAGTTCCAAATTCCGCTCTTATTGTTCCTTTATCAGCTTGTGAGGGATTTGTCTTCCCCATGACATTTCTCCAGTGCTCTATCGCATTTTCTCTTTCCAGAACCATAACAATGATCTCGCCTGATGCCATGAATTTTATCAAACTTTGATAAAATGGTTTGTCTTTGTGAACTATGTAGAAATCGCCTGCTTTTCCCTCTGTAAGATGAAGCATCTTTATTCCTCTTAGATTGAATCCTTCTCTTTCAATTCTCTCGATTATTCTTCCAATAAATCCCTTTTTAACAGCGTCAGGTTTTATTATGGCAAGAGTTCTCTCTATAGCCATTTTACACACTTCCTATAGCTAAAAGCACGTGTTGCAAAAAGTGGGTTTCCGGAAGAGAACCTTCAAAAGATATTTTTTCGTTTATAACCACTTTTGGCACACCCATAACTCCGTATTTGTGAGCAAGATGAGGGAACTCAATTACTTCCACCATATCAGCTTTTATAAAATCACTTTCAATTGCCATTTTATGGGCTGTTCTAACTGCGGAAGGACAATATGGACATGTAGGAGTTACAAATACCTGAATATGAACAGGTTTGTCAATAGATTTTATCTTCTCCTTGGTTTGACTCAATAGACCTGATTCTTCATTGGATACATCTATTATGTCTTCGATTAAGGTGGTGAATTCATAACCAGCAGGAATTCCATAGAATCTTATTCCGTAATCTTTCTCCCCTTTTATTGCAATTGCAGGGATTTTATCTATTCCGTATTCTTCTACTTTTGCTTTGTCTATAGCAAAATTGTAAACCTCATAATTTATTTTGTCAGAAAGCTTTGAAATCTCCTCCACAAGCTCTCTCGTTTCTTTGCAGTACTCACACTCCAGTTCCTGTGTGAAAACAATCAAATTAACTTTATTTTTCAGTTTTTGAAGTTCTTTTTTTACAATTTCTCTGTCCTTTTCTTTAAGAAGAGCCATGTTTGACCTCCATTTATTAATTTTATTAAATTTTTAAGGGTTTTTAAAGGGTAGAACTCCCTCCATGCCTGCTCTGCAAATTGAGAAATCGTATTTTAATGGATCCTCAGGTTCAAACTCTCTTAGAGAATTTGTAATCTCTTCCGCCTTTTTCCAATCGTTGGAGCTTCTTTTTGTAAAACCGAGCATGGTTCCAATTTTCGCCACATGAGTGTCGAGGGGAATTATGAGGTAAGATTTTTCCACCTCTTCCCATAAACCAACATCAATCTCATCTTTTCTTACCATCCACCTTAGAAACATATTCAGCCTTTTGCAGGAGCTTCCTCTCATAGGATCAGGTAGAAGAACAAAATTTTCAATGCCAATTTCCTTCACAAATTTATGCAGAGTATATTTAATCTTCTTTTCAGAATCCCAGTGTTTCATAAAAAGATTTTTAAAAGTTCCATATTTTTTAAGAACGGATTTTATTTTTATGAACAAAAATTCCAAATCCTTTTCTCTAAAGAATCTGTAGACAAAACCTCTGGTTATGGAAGGTAAATTCTTTTCATGCATGAAGAAATCGTATGGGCTCTCACCTATGATAGAGAGAATTCTATCAAGAGCTTTAAATATCTCATCCACTCTTCCCAAGGAGAAAGTTGATGCTATAAAACCTACAATTTCCCTATCCTCAGCTTTTGAAAACATGTGCACATATTTTACAGGGTCTCTTTCAATAAACTCTTTTCTATTATATTTTTTATAAATTTCTTCAAGATATTCTTTTATTTCTGTTTTATTCATTAAATTTAAAAGTTTCTGCTATCCATTTAACAGCTTCAAGAACATCCTCTGCTGTAAAATCAGGAATTATACCAGCTTTCTCAAGATCTTCTTTGCTTTTTTTTCCATAACCTGTGAGCACAAGTATTGCCTTCCCTCCAATATTCTTAGCGAGAAGCACATCTTCAACTTTATCTCCTATTACAAAGCTTTTTTCAAGATTAATTCCCAAGTCATTTTTTGCTTTTAGAGCCATTCCTGGCAATGGCTTTCTGCAATTGGGATCCTCTGAGACATGTTCAGGATGAGAAGGGCAGTAATAGAAAGCATCAATCCTTGCAAAATTTCTTTTGAATTCTTCATCCATAAATTTATGGATATTTTCTACATCCTCTTTAGAGATAATTCCTTTCGATATTCCTGCCTGATTGGTTGTTACTATTGCAAGGAAGCCCAAATTGTTTATCATTCTTACAGCCTCGTAGGCAAAAGGATAGATTTTTAAATCCTCATATCTTGATATGTAATATCCTCTCTCTTCGTTAAGGGTTCCATCTCTGTCTAAAAATACAGCTATTTTCATGATTCCAGAAGTTTTAAACAGGCTGAATAAACTTCTTCTACCGATATCTCTCTCATACAGTTGTGTCCGATTGGGCAGACTCTGTAATTGCATGGAGCACATGCCACATCTTTTTTTAAAATAATGTAAGGTGAATGAAAAGGAGAGGTGGCTTCTGGAGAAGTTGGTCCGAAGATGGCAACTATTGGGACTCTGAAAGCATTTGCTATGTGCATAGGACCAGAATCATTTGTAATAAAAAGACGCAGTTGAGAGATATAAGCCATAAGTTCCCTGAGCGAGGTTTCTCCAGTTAAAACTATTAAAGAGCTTTCTGATATCTTTAAGATTTCTTTTGCTATGGGTGTCTCTTCTCTGGATCCAAAAATAATTATGTTGGCATCCAATTTTTTCTTCAAAAGGTTTGCCAGTGTTCCATACCCACTCGTTATCCATCTTTTAGCTTCTCCGTAATATGCTCCTGGGTTTATTCCGATATTAATTGAGCCTTCTCTCGCTCCTTTTTTAATCAGAGACTCCTTTGCTCTATATTTTTCCTCCCTTGTTAAGAATAGCTCCAGAGATGGTTTTTTGTGTTTAAAACCAATTTGTTCGAGAAGGTCAAGATAATAAAAAACATGATGTTTCTTGTCTTTATTCCATTTTACCCTTTTGGTTAACAAGAAACTCCTTAAATCTCTTGCATAACCAATTCTTTCAGGTATACCAGAAAGATAAAATTCAAGGGCGGTATGGAAAGAATTAGTAAAAAGAATCCCTTTGGAAAATTTAAAACTTTTAATTATTTTAATATTTTCCTTAAGAGTTTTTATATTCGCCCCTTTATTAATTTCCAGTATTCCATCTAAAAAAGGAAGGTTTTTATAGAGTTCTGATACCCAGGGTATAGCGGATACCCATAATTCACAATCTGAAATATTCTCTTTTATAGCTTTTATAGATGGGATTGCCATAACTGAGTCCCCTATCCAGTTGGGAGATCTTACAATTATTCTCATTTAATTATTTTAAGACTAATTTACGAAAATTTCATTTTTTGGGATTTCTTTTGTTATTACGGAAACAATATCTTCGACTTTAAAGGGTTTCGTAATTACGAAATTGATTCCGAGTTTTCTGAGTTTATCCACCTCTCCTCTAATGTTCCAACCTGTAATGAAGCCAATTTTTATGTTTTTATTTTTCTTTCTTATTCTCTCCGCCACCTCCCACCCAGAAAGCCCTGGCATTCCAAGATCCGTCATTACAAGGTCAAAATCATCTTTTTCAAATTTGGAGATTCCCTCATAGCCTGAGCGTGCAAGGCATACCTTATGTCCGTTTATTTTCAATATTTCCTCTATAAGATCTCTTACATGTTCTTCGTCTTCGATAACAAGTATTTTTAAAGATGGTTTTTCTTCCTTTCTCTTCCATTCTTCTTTTTCTTCCACTATTTTCTTTGCTTTGGGTAGATATATAGTTATGGAAGTTCCTTTTTGCAGTTCACTTTTAATTGTTATTCTTCCCTTATATTTTCTTACCACTCCATATACGAAGCTTAGACCTAAGCCAGTGCCAGAGACTCCTTTCGTGGTGAAGAAGGGGTCAAAGACCCTTTCAAGATCTTGAGGAGATATGCCTATTCCATTGTCTTTTATTTCTATTATAACTTTATTGTGAGTGGAAGAAAAACGGATATAAATAAAGCCTCCTTTCTCCAAAGCATCTATAGAATTAAGAATTAAATTTACAATAACTTCTCTAAATTCAGAAACATTCCCTTTAACAATAAGATCTTCTTCCAACTCTTTCATGATTTCTATCTTTTTTCCTTTAGCTTCCGCTTCGTTTTTCCATCTCGGTTCTGTGAGTTGGATAGCCTCCTCAATTGTCTGTTTTAAATTAACAAATTCCAACTCCCCCTTTTCTTCTACCCTGGAAAAGCCAAGTATTCTCCTCACAATATCTGCCCCTCCCAGTGAGGCTTTCTCAATTATCTCCAGACCCTTTTTGATCTCGGGATCCGATGTTCTCTCTGAAAGAAGCTGAGCTCTTGCTAGGATGGCGGAAAGAATATTGTTGAATTGATGGGCAATTCCTGCTGAAGCTGTTCCCAGCGCTCTCATCTTCTCTGTTTGAATAAGCTTTTTCTGACTCTCTTTCAGTTTTCCGAGAGCTATTTTGATGTCGGTAAAGAGTCTCGCATTCTCCAGGGCAAGGGCAACTTGATTGGCAATTGTGTTGAGAAGTTCAAAATGCCAGTCTGTAAAAGCATTCTTATTATAACTCTGGATGGAAATAACTCCCAGGACTTTTCCTTTTATGAGAATTGGCACTCCAATGTATGATTGGGTGACCTTGACTATTACAATTGGTTTAACTGGTAAGGAATCTTTTTCCCTGTCAAAATCTAAGTAAATAATGGGTTTTCTGTTCTTTATTATCCAGCCTGTGAGTCCTTTTGTCTCCTCAAGTTTAAGGGGTTTTAATTTTATTGTCTTCCCCCTGTCTAAAAAGAAAGGAAATGTAATTTCATTTTTTTCATGATTCAGGATAGCAATATAAAAAGTGTCCACATTAAAAATTTTCATAATCTTTTCGGATAACAATTTGTATAGTTTTTTAGGATCAAGGGTCGAAATTGACACAGAGCTTATCTCATTGAGAGCTTTCATCTCTTCTGCTCTCTTTTTAAGATCCTCAAAAAGAATGGAATTTCTTAATGCAATAGCAATCTGAGAAGCGAAATAATTGAGGATTCTCAGATGTTCTTCATTGTAAGCGTTGATCTCATTACTTTCTATATTCAGGACTCCCAGAGGTTCATCCTGATAAATTAAAGGAACAGAAAGTTCAGAAAGTGTTCCAGGGACTCCCGCAATGTATCTGGTGTCCTTTCTAACATCAGACACAAGAATGGGTTTTCTGAGTAGAAATGCATTGCCTACTATGCCCTTTCCTACCTCAATAACACCTTTAAATTCGGGAAGTTTTGGACCCAGATAGGCTTTAACCTCGAGAGCGTTGAGGGAAGGGTTATAAAGGAGAATTCCACCCGAGTTGAAAGGAACTAATTGTTTTAAGTTTGTTATTGTTCTGTTGAGAAGCTCGTTCATGTCCAGAATTCCTACTAATTCCCGGGATAAATTGTAGAAAGTGGATAGTTCCTTTACAGCATTGGTTAAATTTCTATAAAGCTCAAAATTTTCAATTACTATGGAGAGTTGGTCAGCTATAGTGGTTAAGACTTCAATATCCTCCTTTTCGAAGGCATTCGGTTCTTCAGATTGAACATCTATCACACCAGTTACACTTCCATCTTTGCCTTTAATGGGAACTGCCAGCTCTGAATTGACCTCTTGAAAATATTGCATATAATAAGGGTCATTTTTGACATTTCCTGAGACATAAATTTTTCCTGTTTTGAAAGCTCTTCCTATTATGCCCTGATCAGGTTTCTGAGCATAATCCTTAGGAAGCTCCTTATCCAATCTGCTCGCTCTTGCTACCTGAACAAGCATGTTTTTTTCTCTGTGAAATATGTGAAGAAAAACAAGGGGATAGTTCTTGGTCTCTTGAATGAGATGAGCAACTTCATTATAGATTTTCTGAATCTGCAAAGAACTTGTTAACGCTCTTCCAAATTTGTTGAGTGCTTTCAACAGTTTAATTGTCTTCTTTTGTTTTTCAAAAAGTTCTGAATTAGCTATTGCTATTGCAGTAAGTTCTCCAAAAGCTGTGGCAAGTTCTTTTTCTTTTTCAGAATATTCTCTCTTCAAAGAGTTATAGTAAATAATAACACCTACGAGAGTTCTTCGATATATACAGGGAATTATAGCCATGCTTCTGTATCCAAAATTTTTAGCAAGTTCCTTTGAAACAGAACTCTTTACTTCAAATAGATCTTCTATAAAAAGAGGCTTTTGCTCATAAATGACCCTTCCTCCCTCTGTTTGCTTCCAATTATCTTTTAAATTTTTGAAATAATTCTCTGGGAAACCAGAAGAGAAATACTTCTTTAATTCGTTTTTTCTTTTTGAGACAACAAATATTGCCCATTTTTCAGCATTCAATATCTTCGAGCTTTCCCTTCCAATAAAAGGAAGAGACTTTGATATATTCATCTCAGAACTTATTTTTAGAGATACTCTTTCAAGAGCCTTTATTTTTTTCAGATGACTTTCTATTTCTTTTGTTCTCTCCTCAACTTTTATGGCGAGAGATTTACCCCATCTCTCCAGCTCTTTATAGAGATTGGCGCTCTCAATAGCTATACCAGCCCTGTTGGAGAAAACAGTGAGAATCCATCTCTCTTCCTCAGTTAGGTTTATGGATGAGAACTTGCTTAAATGTATAACTCCCAGGGTTTTCTGAGGAGATTTTATTGGATAGCAAAAAACTTTTTTTACAGGAAATCTCCTTATAAAAGGCTCAAGCGATTTTTTATCTTCTATTTGGAGTTCAAAGAAATTACCGCTCTCAAAGCATTTCCAGGAAGGGTATTCTCCTGATTCTACCTTTTCTTTGGAAATGGTTTCCAATTTAATTCCTCTGGAAACAGCTGGATATAATTCCTTTTTCTCTTCATCAAATAGAAATATTATTCCTATCTCAGGGGCGAGGTTGTCCATTATTCCGTCAATTACAATTTCAAGAGCTTCCTTTTCGTTGGAGCAAGTTCCTATGGATGAAGCTATGGAATATATTACAGAAAGCTGGGTTATTTTACTTTCTAATGCATTAATTTTTTCTAAAGTTTTTTTATCCATTTCTATTCAGAAAGAATCGAGATCACGAATGTCATTGTATGAAAGAAAGGGCGACCTCCTAAGATAGAGCATCTACCGATTTCTCCATAAGTGTAAAACCCAGCTATAGGTGTATCTTTGCCAATAATTTCTCTGACTATCCTGATTTCTTCAGGAGCATCATCTTCAAGGAGCATGGGTCTTGATACACAATCAAAGATAAAGCATGCTTTTATATCTTTTCCCTTCACCATGGATACTGCCTGATTTACCGCATGACGAACAGCATTCAGAAGCTCTTTCTTGTTAGCTTTCATTATCCTTACTATGGAATTTTCGGGTATCTCATTGGCGCATGTAATTGAACCATCAGGGTTTAGATAGTTGAGATGAACAATCTGATACTCATCTCTCCAGATGGGAATTCCAAGAGGATAAAAGTTCACCTCTTTCATTGCTCCCAATTTTTCAAGATCTTTTTTGTTCATGGTCAAGCCAAAGTAATCGAGATATACCTCAATTGCAGGTTTCTGGTTAAGTTCATATAGAACATTACCTTTTGATCTTGTAACAACAAGAGGCTCTCCTGTAGGAGAGAAGCCATGCCTCACCCCATATCCACAGTAAATATCAGTGTTTATATACATTCCCACAATGGAATCTGTTAAAACTGAATCATTGAAAAACTGATATGTTCTTTCAAACCTCCATTCATCTCCAGCTCCTCCTCCCACAAGGTCCATAGTAGGTTTAATAGCATCATAAATGCCCCTAACTATCTCTGTCATGTTTCCTGAAAGTCCATCTGGAAAGGCAAAAATAGTCCCTTTATCGTTATTGCTTATATTTTTTAATAAATGGGAAGCCCATTTTTCACCTGCTTTCCTTGGACTCTTACTTATTCCTTCCATCTTTGCCAAGGAGATTTCTCCCTTCTTCAATTTTATACATACAGTCACAACAGAACCTTTTTGAGGACCTTCTGAAGTAATCTCTCCTCCAGTGGTGCATCCAATAAGGAGAGAAGTCTTTGTCTCTTCTCTAATCCCTTTCAGTAATTTTTTGTGGTCATATCTTATGGAAGAGAAGACTAAAACCATATCAGGGGCTGATTTTCCGAGGGCTGAAATTGCTTTAGCTACCGCTTCTTTACCAGCTTTGTAAGAATCATTGTTAAAGCTTGAGCCCACTCCTACCTTTAATTCCATTTCCGTTTCATTAATTTTATAATATATAGTGATCTTAAAAGCAAGATTTAAATGAAAAAAGTTTACATAAAGAAGGGCAAAGATAAAAAAATAAAAAATTTCTATCCCTGGGTTTTCCGGGATGAAATAGAAAAGAAAGAGGAGAGTATATTTGATGGGGAAATTGTTGGTCTTTTTGATGAAAAGGGAAATTTTATTGGGAGAGGTTTTTGGAGCAAAAGCTCCCACATAGCTTTGAGGATATTTGATAAAAATAGAGAAGAAGAATTTGGAGAAGTTTTAAAGAAGAGATTGGTCAAAGCATTGGAACTGAGAAGGGAAATCAGAGAAACAAATGCATTTCGTGTTTTCTTTGCTGAAGGGGATGGGATGCCCGGTTTGATTCTGGACAAATATGACAAAACCATTGTTTTCCAAAGCAGAATTAAAGGGATTGACAATATGAAATCAGTTATTATTGATGAGGTGATAAATCTTTTTCATCCAGTTTCTATTTACGAGAGATCCGATGGAGATTTTAGAGCTGAAGAGGGGTTAAACGATATAAAAGGACATATTTACGGAGAAGAGAATGAAGTGGTTAAGGTGGAGGAGAGAGGGTTAAAGTTTTATTTGGATATAAAGGAGGGAATGAAAACAGGATTTTATCTTGACCAGAGGGAAAATAGAAAAAGAGCGGAGGAGCTGGCAAAAGAAAAAATGGAGTGTCTTGACCTATTTTCTTATACTGGGACCTTTTCTCTGTTTTTGGCAAGGAAAGGAGTAAAGGTTAAGGCTGTAGAAATTGAGCCGAAGAATATCGAGATGGGGAAGAAGAATGCGGAATTGAATTCTCTCAGCTCAAAAATTGAATTCATATCTGCTAATGCTTATGAATTCCTTGAGAATGAAAGTAGAAAAAATAGAAGATTTGATTTTATAATAGCTGATCCTCCAGGAATAGTTAAAAGAAAAAGCGATGTGGAAAAAGGTAAATGGGCTTACTGGAAAATACTTTACAATTCCTTTAAACTTGCAAAAGATGGTTGTATAATTCTCCTTTCTTCCTGCTCCTATCATATTTCTCTCCAAACTATGATGGAAATGGTGAGACTTGCTTCCTCAGATGCGGGTGTAAGGGTGAGAGTTCTGGATATCACATTTCAACCTCTTGACCATCCCTGGATAATTCAGATTCCCGAGACTCTCTACTTAAAGAGTGTTTTTCTTATTGTGGAAGGCAGATAGTTTTTCAGAGATTAATAGAAAAGCTTTTTAATATATTCTATAATATCTTTATGCCCATAAAAGAGGACGAAGGAATTGTTCTTAGAAGCATAGAGATTAAGGAAATAGATAAAATTGTAACTATTTTTTCGAAGGAGCATGGTATAGTAAAGGGTGTGGCAAAAGGGGCAGGGAAATTTCACAGTAGATTTGGAGCTTCCCTGGAGCCACTATCTTATATAAGATTTATATATTACGAAAAAGAGGGAAAGGAGCTCTTCGTTATAAAAACAGCTGAAATTGTTAAATCTTTCTTTGAGATTCAGAAAGATATTAAAATTTTTAACGGGTTTTCTCAAATGGCAGAGCTTATGGAGGAGTTTGTTCCTCCAAAAGCAAGGGATGAGATAGTATTCAGACTTCTCAAAGCTTCTCTCGAAGCTGTTTCTATAGGAATAGAGATAGAGGGTGTGCTTCTTTATTTTAAATACTGGCTGTTGAAGGCTTCAGGACTATTACCAAACTTGAAAAAATGCAAGGTTTGTAAAAGAGAGGGGGAAGGTTATCTTTCGCCTTCCATGGATGGGATTTATTGCAGAGAATGTGCAAAGATAAAGACCATAGAAGTTAATGAAGATATAAGCAGATTTTTAGCTTTTATTTTTAAAAATCCTCCTTGTAAATTGAAGGAATTCCAGCTATCTGAAACTGAGAAAACTAAAATGGAACAATTAGTAAATGAGCTCATCCTTCATAACATTGAGAAATTACCGAAAACTCTAAGTTTGAAGTGATGAGGTATTATCTTTCCGTGGGAAGTAATATGGGTAGCCCTATTTTAAACATTAAAGCTGGCTTAATAGAGATGGAGAAATGCGGGATTTTTATAGAAAAAAGGTCTTCCCTTTATCTGACAGAGCCTGTAGATTTTAAAAAACAGGAATGGTTTGTTAATTTAGCTCTCTCAGTAATAACTGAATTTGAACCTCTTGAGTTGCTATCAAAAATAAAAGAAATAGAAAGAGCTTTTGGAAGAAAGAATCAAATTGGAAAAGGACCAAGACCTCTTGATATTGACATAGTTTTGATGGATTTTCCACCCTTTTACTTTGAATCAAGTATTCTCGTAATTCCCCATAAAGCTATGCAACTGAGGAAATTTGTTCTTCTTCCTCTTTTAGAGATATCTCTTGATGAGCCTCTTCCTATTTTTAAGAAGACCGTCCACCAGCTTCTCCATGAATTAAAAGATGAAAGTGAAGTTTATCCCATGTTGGGTTGATTTTTGAACTTTCAATTAGCTTTTCTTAAAAATTTAGCGGAGTCTTCTGGTGGAGTTGGGTTTATGTAAAAACCTGTCCCCCATTCAAAACCTGCTACTTTTGTCAATGTGGGCATAAATTCCATATGCCAGTGAAAGATTTCCTCAACTCCATCCACAAAAGGAGAATTGTGTAAAATAAGATTGTAAGGAGGATTGCCCAGAACTTTTGTCACCCTTGTCAGAAAATCCTTGAGGAGGATGGCAAGATTTTCCATTTCATGAACCTGATTTTCCTCGAATAAACAACTATGTTTTTTAGGAAGAAACCATGTTTCGAAGGGAAATCTTGGAGCGTAAGGAGCAACCGCAATATAATCTTGATTCTCTATTATCTTTCTTGAATTCTCTTTGAGCTCCTGTTTTATAATATCGCAGAAAATACATCTTTCTTTTAAGGAAAAGTGTTGTTTTGCGCCTGCCAACTCTTCTGAAACCCTTTTTGGAACAATGGGAAGAGCCACCAGCTGAAAATGAGGATGAGAGAGGGAAGCTCCCGCGAGGGAGCCATGATTTTTGAAAACCATAACATATTTGAATCTTCTGTCCTTTTTAATTTCCTTTAATCTGTCTCTTATCGCCCATAATACATCCTCCACACTTTTCACAGGCATGGAAGAGAGGGTAAGATGGTGTTCAGGAGTTTCTATCAGGACTTCGTGGATTCCTACGCCATTCATTTTGTCAAAAATCCCTTCGCCCTGTCGATTTAATTCTCCCTCCATCTGTAAGGCAGGGTATTTGTTAGGAACAACTCGCAAAGTCCAGCCTGAGGTGTTGGGTTCCCCTCCATTAGGTCTGTAAGAGAGGACCTCTGGAGGAGTCATGTATTCCTTACCAGGGCAAAATGGACATTCTCCATTTTCCTTGGGTTCTTCTTCGAAATGAGCATAGTCCCTTGGTCTTAAAGCTCTCTCTGTGGATATTATGACCCATCTTCCTGTTACTGGATCTTTTCTTAGTTCCGGCATTTTTACTCCTTAAAATGCATTTCTTATATGGGAAATTTCAACATCCTTTTCATTATTGATCATTATCCCTATAACATCAAATCGGCAGGGGATAAATCTTTTATATTTCTTCGCAATGTAAGTCAGAGCGAGCTTCTTTATTTGGGTTTGCTTGTTAAGTTCCACTGCTTCCAAGGGAAAACCAAACTCTTTGGTAGATCTTGTTTTTACTTCCACAAAAACAATTGTATCTTTCTCTTTAGCGATTATGTCTACTTCGCCCTTTAGAGCTCTGTAGCCACATTGGATAATTTCATACCCCAGACTTTTAAGATATCTTAGAGCGATCTTTTCTCCCTTTTTCCCTAAATGCTTATTGTGTGAGAAGTTGTTTTTGAATTTAAATAAATTCAGAAATTTTTTAAAACTTTCCATCTAACTCCTTCTTTTGTGTCTTCAAGAATTATGCCCATCTTTCTGAGCTCTTCTCTTATTCTATCAGCTCTTTCGTAATCTTTAGCTCTTCGTGCTTCTTCCCTTTCCTCAATCATCTTCGCTATCTCTTCAGGGAGCTCTTTTTTTCTTGGGGGAAGTAATGCAAGAACATAGTCTATTTTTTTAAAATAATCAAGGATTCTCTCTTTATCTTCCTTCGAAATTCCGTTTTCCTTTAGTTCTTTATTTATCTCCTTTATAAGCTCAAATATAGAAGGAAGAGCAATAGAAACATTCAGATCCTCGTTCATTCCTCTTCTAAATGTATTTATAGCTTCTTCCAAAATTTCATTTATTCTCGAATTTGACCTTCCTTTCAATTTTGCAGAATCAATTTCTGCAAGAAAGTTTTCAATTCTCTGAATGGTCTGCTCAGCTTGAGATAATCCTTTAAATGTGAAATTGAGGAGATTTCTGTAATGAGTGGAGAGAAGGAGGTAACGAATTGCCACTGGTCTCCATCCCATGGCAACGAGATCTCTGAGAGTATAAAAATTCCCTTTCGATTTTGACATCTTTTCTCCCTCGACTATTAGATGGTTGCAGTGAATCCAGTAATGGACAAATTTTTTACCACTGAAACTTTCAGATTGAGCAATTTCATTTTCGTGGTGGGGAAAAATCAGATCAATTCCGCCCACATGAATGTCAAAGGTCTCTCCGAGATATTTCATGCTCATGGCAGAACATTCTATGTGCCACCCTGGTCTTCCATCTCCCAGTTCTGTGCTCCAGAAAGGCTCTCCCTCTTTCTTTCCCTTCCATAGAGCAAAATCCGACATGAACTCTTTATCATACTCGTCGGAATCTATTCTTGATTTTATTTTTTCAGGGGAAATCTCAATTTTTGAGAGTTTTCCGTAATCTTTGAAATCAGATATTCTGAAATAAATCGAGTCTCCTTTTCTGTAGGCAATACCTTTTTCAAGAAGAACTTTTATTATTTTAACCATATCCTCTATGTTTTCTGTGGCTCTTGGAAGATAATCCGCTCTTTCTATTCTTAATGTTTCCATGTCTTCAAAAAATTTCTGGAGATAGAAATCAGTGTATTCTCTTAAAGATACACCTTTTAGCTGCGCTCCCTTTATTGTCTTGTCATCCAAGTCTGTAATGTTCATGACATGAATAACTTTATATCCAAGAAATTTAAGATATCTTTTGAGAAGGTCAATGAAAACATATGTTCTGAAATTTCCAATATGAGCATAGTCATAAACAGTGGGACCGCAAGTATACATGCGGACAGTTTTTCCTTCAATGGAGTCAAATTTTTCCACCCTTCCCGTGAGCGTGTTAAAGATGTTCAACATATTCTATATTATAAAATCCTGAGAGTTATTTCAAATCAGTCATTTTCGCTTTCTTTGATCATTCCTGCAAGAAGGGGGATGAAAAGCTCGTGATGTCCGATGAAGTAAAAACCTCTTCCAGATTCAGATACAGGTCTTTCGGTCACATTCTTAGAGGCTCTGTATTGATATATGAAGTCAAAAACAGCTGTAGTGAAATTTTTTACCTCGAATTCCATGTTCCTAACATATGTTAGTGCTTTAAGAAAAACTTCAGGTATGATCACAGCAGAACCGATGTTTATAAATACACCGCCGTCATTTATATCCCTTAAAATTGAAGAAAAAAGATAAAAATCTCTTAGGGAACCCTTTCCCATTCCTTCTCCTGAAAGGTTGGGATGGAAGTGATTAACATCAGTTCCTATAGCTATATGAACAGTAACAGGGATTCTCATTTCAAAAGATTCTTTTAAAATGGATAAATTTCCGTATGGTGGATTCAGATCATTTAATATTCTTCCTGTAGCTTCTCCGATTCCCACATTCTCCTTCTCACATATGGAGAAAGCATTGTTTAAGATCTCTCCCGTCTCTTTTGTCACACCGAAAGTTCCCTTCTCAAGATGTTTCTCTACATATTCTGAGGTTTTTCCCTGAAGAGCGATTTCTATGTCGTGGATTAGACAAGCTCCGTTCATGGAAAAGGAAGTAATATAACCATTCTCCATGAGGTCAATGAGTATGGGTGATAGCCCAACCTTTATTACATGAGCTCCCATTCCCACCATTATTGCTTTTTTATTTTGCTTGGCTTTTATAACTATATCGCAGAATTCTTTTAGCTCCTTCCCTTTCAAAATTTTGGGTATGGAATTTAACCATTCCTTGAAAGAACCACCTTTTTTGAAAACCGAAGGGAAATCCCCGATTTTCACTTTACTTTCCCTTTCTTTTAAAGTTATGGTCCTAAGATTTTCTGGGAATAAAGGTTTATAGCTATAAACACTCAATTTTTCCTCCTTAAAAAGAGTTAGAGAGTCTTAAAAATATTATATTTTTTCCTCCCTTGTCCATTCCATACGCAAAACCTGCTGATATAGTTATGGGGAAGTAGTAAGAAAAATTGAAATCTCCTCTCAGCTCAAATCCGATTCCTTTTTTAAGATCGGAAATGGAGAAGGATTTTACCCATGCATTACCGATGTCAAGGAAAGGAGCAATATGAATTCTTTTAAGAAAAAGAGGAAAATTCCCGTATCCTCTCTCAATATTTTTAATGGGAAATCTATACTCCAGGTTCATGACAAAAGCCTCTGTTCCGTAAAAGGAATCTTTTTCATAGCCTCTTAAGAGGCTAAAGTTATCAAGATCAAATCCCGCAAAACCGCTGTTACCATCGTGACCACCCAGGGAAAATATCTTTCTTCTTTCTCCCCAGCTCTTTCCATAAATAAGCCTCCATCCGAGAACATGATGTCTTAAGGGTAATTTTATAAATTCCTTCCATTCCGATATAAATCTCCAGATATTAAAATCTGAGCCAAGATATTTTAAGTCTCTTTCCAACAATAAAGAGAGCATTCTTCCTTCTGTGCGGGAAATGGAAAAAGGGTACTTTTTAGAATTGTTGAAAAGAATTCCGAACCTTATTCCAGAAAAATTGAAGCTCTGGCTCTCCTTTTCAAAATCATATTTTCTCTTTTCCTTTCTCAATTCTGTAATGAAAAAGGAAGACTCTTTAACCCGGTAAAATGGAAAAATGGCTGTTAGGGAAAATTTTTGATTTTTTAAATTATATTTTTCGTGATTGTAAGAGAGAAGATCATTTGTAAGAGTATAATTGAGAGAGATTGTGGGATAGAGAGCATCGTAAATATAGGTAAAACTTCCACTCCATCTATGACTCTCAAAACCATGGTAGAGATCGAGGAAATACATGTGCTTTTCAAGAGGATCTTTGCCAGTGAGATAAATTCCAAATTGGGTTTCTTTACCACCATCCCTTATCCCAGGAAGCCAGTAAGAAGGCTTAAGAAGGGGAAGAGGATTATAAGGCTTCACTGGATATTCTTTTTTAGGAGGAGGGGAAAAATTTTGGGGAGAGGGTTCAGAAAATTCTATCAATTTGAAGTTATCAGGATTTAATTTTATTTTTGAAATCCTGTATCCTTTTGAGTAATATTCTAAGAAAGCAATCTCCTCTTCTTCCTTTGAAAAGGAGGGGTAAAATGCACCTGTGATAAGATTTGTTAACTTGTAAAGCTTTTCTTCATGAAAATCATATAAATAAAGATTGAAGAACCCATTTCTGTCAGAGCTAAAAACGAGATGCCTTCCACTTTTCGAAAACGAGGGAGTTATATCTCTGAATTTGTCATTGGTGAGCCATTTTTCTATTTTCCCCTCTCTGCTTACTATCAATATATCCCAGTTTCCGTTTCTATTAGCTGAGAGGGCTATAAGTTTCCCATCATGGGAAATTGATGGAGAGGAAAGCAGCAAGTCATCCTGGGAAAATATTTTTTTTATCTCCCTACCCTCTATGTCAATTTCTACCAACTCTGTGTTCTTTAACTCATATTTTATAGCGATTATTTTTCCCGTGGAAGGATCAAACTCAGGTTCTTTCAATCTCTTTCCCTTTGTTATTCTTATAAGTTTCTTCTCTTTAATATCGTATTTGTAAAGATCGCTGAATAGGAAAAAGCTTTGATAGTAATCGAGCTGGTCAAAAATCAAAAAATTTCCATCCTTGGAAAGGGTTATTTTGTTCCCGTAATAGCAATCGGTTATCTCTTCCATTTTTCCCGTTTCTGGTTCTAATGATTTAATTTTTGGAAATTCGTGAGGATTTTTAGAAACGAAGAAAATTTTTCTTCCATCCATAGAATAGATAAGGCTTTGGAGCTCGTAACCTATTTCTTTCAAAACATTTACAAAAATGAGGGGCTCTCTTTCTCTCTCAAGTTTTTCTGTTTCCTTTCTGTAATCTTCCAGCCATTCATTCCACAATTTTTTGAAGGGCTTACTGTAGACTTCCTCAAAAATCCAATCAGAAGTGTATGGGATTAAATTGGATGATAAAAGAGAAAACGTTCTTTTTAATTTTTCATCTCCGTATTTTTCCTTTAGATAAATAATAAATTTTCCACCGTAGAGATAAGGGGTGTTCCCTCCTGGCCAAGAATCAGGATATGTGGAGGCTCTATCTATTCTTTGAAAAGCTCCCTCTTTAGCATCTGCTCTAAGATACATATCGAAATCCGGAGATCTGCCTCTTCCTCCTGCTGTCCAGAAGGTCTCTCCCATAACAGCGAAACCTTCGATAGTCCATATGGGAATATAGAGATTGGGAAAATGAAGAAAAGTTGGTGATCTTCCCGATATTTTCCTGAGAAAATTTCCCGTTTTTCCACAGGCATCAAGTTGAATAGTGTGCACATACTCATGGGTTAAGACAAAATTTAGCCATTCATCCCAGCATCCAATCTGGGAATAGCCAGCTGGAGGACAAAGATATATTCCGATCAGGTTGTAAGGTATGGGAGTGGAGTATCCATTCGATATATCAAGACTATCCAGGAGAATTATCCTGGTTTTCCCTTTCGGTTTCCATGGGAAATAAGAAGTTAATTTTTGATGAAGCCTTTCAGACAGGTTAGCCAGATATTGAGCGTGATTTTCCTCTCCTTGATGAAAATAGATAATGAAATTCTCCGTTTGAATCTCTTTCCATTTAAGCTTTGGATGATACTGAGTGGCAGAAAAAAGAAAAAAATTGAAAAGAAGGAGCAAAGAGAATCCTGGCAAAAAATATCTGAGTCCTAAAATACCTTTTAATTCCATATTCCTGGAATTTCTGTGTTGCAGAATTTACACCTGCTATTCTCTATATTTTTTTCGAGGACCTCAAAGTGAACTCTTTTAATTAAGATCTCATTACAGCTGGGGCAGAAAGTGCTGTTGTATTTATGACCGGGGCAGTTTCCTATATAAACAAATTTAATTCCTGCCTCCTTTGCGATTTGATGAGCCTTTTCCAGAGTAGCAATGGGTGTGGGAGGAAGCCCCCTTAAATTATTGGATGGGAAAAATCGGGTAAAATGAACGGGAATAACCTCGCCCAATTCTTTTACAATCCATTCCACCATTTTTTTAATGTCTGAAGGATTATCATTATAGGTGGGGATTATTAAATTTACAATTTCAAGCCATACAGGAAATTTTCTTATCAATCTCAAAGATTCAATAACAGGCTCCAGATATGCAGAGGAGATCTCCGTGTAGAAGTTCTGGTGGAAAGCTTTTAAATCAATGGTAACTCCATCTATAATTTTTAAAATATCCTCCAGAGGCTTCCGGGAGATAGCTCCATTGGAATGGAAAATCGCTTTTAGACCTTTTTCTTTTGCCAGCTTTACTATGTCAAACATGTATTCAAAGAATACTGTTGGTTCGTTGTAGGTGAAAGATACTGTTCTACATTCGTATTTCTTCGCTAAATTCACTATTTCTTTTGGAGTTAAAAAGTAAAATTCAACTTCCTCAAGAGTTCTATGGGATAAATGGTAATTATGGCAATGTTTGCATCTGAAGTTACAACTGGCAGTTCCCGTGCAGAATATTTTTGAGCCGGGAAGAAAGTGAAACATGGGTTCTTTCTCCACTGGATCAACCTGAAGAGCAGAAGGTCTGTAATAAACCAGGGAGTAGAGTTTCCCTTCCCTGTTTTCTCTATTCTTGCAAAATCCCCTTTTCCCCTCAGGTATTAAGCATCCTCTGAAACATAGTTCGCAGGAGACAGCATTTTTGTCTCTCTTTCTATAATAGCGGGCTTCCATCAATTTTTGCCTTTCTCTTGACTTAAAATATCTTAGAGGTATTGGATAAGAGGAATTGATAAAGAAAGGAATAGAGAAAAGGATTTTTGAAAATTCTCTCCTTTTCATAAATTTTCAAATTGCTTTTACGATTTTCCTTTCTTTTATTTTGTTTCCCTCTTCAAGAATTATGATCTGGCAAGAGTGTTCCTTTATCTCCTTTTCTTCCAGATATTCGAAAGCAACAATTATTAATCTGTCTCCCACCGATGCTTTCCTTGCTGCAGCTCCATTCAAACATATTATTCCTGATCCCCTCTCCTCCTCAAGGGTATAAGTGGTAAATCTTTCTCCATTATTTATATTGTAAACCTCTACATGTTCGAAAGGTAATATCCCTGATGCCTCGAGAATTTCTTTATCTATGGATATACTTCCTTCATATTCCAAGTCTGTTTTGGTAACAAAGGCGTTATGAATTTTTGCTCTCAGGAATTTCCTCATTTTTCTATCTCCATCATTGAATTATCTATCAATCTTGCATTACCTATGTAAACAGCAAGAGCGATTAGAATATTTCCTTTTATTGGATTTACAGGGTTGAGTTCTTTTGTGTCTACAATCTCTATATAGTCAATGACTGCCTTATTATAGCTCAAGATAATTTCTTTCATTCTTTCTATAATTTTTTCTGAGTCTCTTTCGCCCATGGATATCATTCTTTCCGCCTCTTTGAGACTTTTGTAAAGAACCACAGCGCCTTTCCTCTCTTCTTTGTCAAGATAAACATTTCTGGAACTCATGGCTAAGCCATCCTCTTCCCTCACTATGGGCATAACCACTATTTCCACATCCAGATTTAGATCCTTTACCATCTTATTTATTATTATTGCCTGCTGAGCATCCTTTTGGCCAAAGTAAGCTTTATCAGGTTTAACTATGTTGAAGAGTTTAAGGACTACAGTGCAAACACCTTTGAAATGTCCAGGTCTTGATTTTCCGCAAAGTTTCTTCCCAAGTTTCTCTACCTCCACAAATGTCTTATAGCCAAAGGGATACATCTCATTATGGTTGGGATAAAAAAGATAATGAACACCCTCTTTTTCCAGGAGTTTTTTGTCCCTCTCAATATCTCTGGGATATCTATCATAATCTTCTTCTGCTCCGAATTGAAGAGGGTTTACGAATATGGAAACCACACTGACATCCGTATCTTTAAGACTTTCCCTAACCAGAGAAAGATGACCTTCATGAAGATATCCCATGGTAGGGACAAAGCCTATGGTTTTTCCCTTACTTCTTTCCTCTGTCAATTTCCATTTCAAATCTTTAATCTTTGAGTATATTTCCATACTCTTTCTCCAGTTTTTCTTTTGTTTCTTCACTCAGGTGATAGGATTCATTTTCTTCTGGGAATTTCCCATTCTTTATATCTTCTATATATGCTCTTATTGCTGAGTCCATAATTTTTTGGAGATCCACATATTTTCTAACAAATTTTGGGAGATATCCCGGAGTTAGTCCGAGGAGGTCGTGAAAAACAAGAATCTGTCCATCGCAGTGAGGTCCTGCACCAATTCCTATTGTAGGAATTTGAACTGATCTGGTAATTATCTTTGAAATCTCAGTTGGGACTGATTCAAGAACAAGAGAAAAAACACCAGCTTCTTCCAGGGCTAAAGCATCCTCTATTAAGGCTTTAGCTGAATCGAATTCCTTTCCCTGAACCCTATAACCTCCAAAAACATTTATGGATTGGGGTGTTAATCCTATATGTCCCATCACCGGGATTTCAGCATCAAGAAGAGCTTTTATCATTTCCACTCTTTTTTTGCCTCCCTCTATTTTTACTCCTTCCGCTCCTTCTCTTATGAAAAGGGAAGCATTTTTTACAGTGTCCTGGGGTGAAATGTGAAAGGACATATAGGGCATATCAGCAATGAGAAGACTTTTTTTCCTCGCTCTTGCCACTGCCCTTACATGATGAAGCATATCCTCCATTTTTACGGGAAGGGTGCTATCATAACCAAGGATGACATTTCCAAGAGAGTCTCCCACCAAGATTATATCTATTCCCGCATTATCTACTATGAATGCAGAGGAGTAGTCATATGCTGTGAGAGCTGAGATTTTTTCTCCCTTTTTCTTTTTTTCAAGAATGGTTTTTATGTTTATTTTCTCCATCTTCAGTTTTATTATATCATTTTCTTGGCACATATATATTTGTTCCAGCCCTTGTCTCGAAGATTTTTTCTTTAATAGGTAAAATGTCCCATTTATCAGATTCAAAATCTACCTCATCGCAGTTTATTATAAGAAGAGGTGAGAGGGTATAGTGAAAAAAGAAATAATTGTAAGCTTCGTTAAGTCCTTTTAAGTATTCTTCTGAGGCGGATTTCTCCCCTGGATTTCCTCTTTTTTTAAGTCTCCTTATTAGAACCTCGTCAGAAAGTTGAAGATAAATTACCATATCAGGTTTTGGGACTTTTTGATAAAGTATGTCGAAAAGTTTATTGTAGATAGTGAGTTCGCTATCGGAAAGGGTCTGATAGGCGTAAATTTTGTCCTTTTCGAATATGTAATCACAAACCACTATATCGTGGAACAATTTCCTCTGAAGGAGTTCCATCTGTTGATTGTAACGGTTTATAAGAAATACAAGCTGATTGAGAAGAACCACCTCTTCTTTGCCTCTGTAAAAATCCTTCAAGTAAGGATTGTAATCGTTATCCAGGACTGGAAGAGCTGAGATATCCTTTGCCAGAGCCTCCACAAAAGCTCTTTTCCCTGATTTAGGAGGTCCTTCCACTCCAATATGTCTTAATTTCATAATTATGCATTATAATAACAAAATCACAGGTTTAATACAATTTCTATATACAAAATTTTCCTCAAAAGCAAAAAAAAGTTTTAAAAGAGATTATTTTTTTGACTTTCTGTGGATAAAATGATAAAAGTCAAAAATGAGTTTTGCAATCTATGTTATAGTGGGATTTATAGCTGAATTGATTGACGGAACCCTGGGAATGGCTTATGGGGTAAGTTCCACTTCTTTTCTTCTAAGCATCGGTATTCCTCCTGCTCAGGCGAGTGCTTCAGTTCATACATCTGAAATTTTCACCACTCTTTTTTCTGGTCTATCCCATTTAAAGTTTGGAAATGTGAGCAAGGCTCTTTTTAAAAGGCTGGTAATTCCAGGGGTTATAGGCGGTATAATAGGAGCTTATATCTTGACAGAAGTGCCTGTGAAGTTAATAAAACCTGCGGTAGCGTTGTATCTTTCCATAATGGGAATTCTGATACTTTATAGAGCCTTCAAAAAAATAAAAGAGAGAATTGAGACAAGAGGGACTGTGCCCTTAGGATTGGTGGGAGGATTCTTCGATGCCATAGGTGGAGGGGGATGGGGTCCTATTGTCGCCTCCACTCTTGTGGCAAGGGGTAATCATGCGAGATTTGCTATTGGCTCGGTTAACCTGGCAGAATTTTTCGTTACAGTAGCTCAATCCATAACATTCTTTCTTACAATTGGAATTTCCCATTGGAATATCATCCTCGGATTGATAATAGGCGGAGTGATCGGAGCTCCCATTGCGGCTTTTTTAACTAAAAGACTCCCTGTAAAAGTTCTCATGATTTTTGTGGGCACCCTTATTATTCTTCTCAGTTTCAGGACAATTTATCTGAGTTTTTGAGTAAGTCTCGTTTAATTAAAACAGGGAAGATTTGCTTGTTTAGCACTTCTCTATAGTATAAAATTACGCTATGAGAGGAGGGTATATGGTAAAAGAGTTAAAACCAGAAGAGTTAAGATGGAAGTGTGATCCAGGAAGCTTAAAGATAGAGAGCTCCAATTACGGAATACCTCTTGAGGGAATTATAGGTCAAAAAAGGGCTGTGGATTCGATAAAGATGGGGCTTGAAATTCAACATTCTGGATACAACATTTTTGCTACAGGTATTCCTGGAACAGGAAGAACCACTACAATAATGAAGCTCCTCGATAGCTTGGAAGAAAAGGAAAGAATACCTGATGATCTCTGCTATGTTAATAATTTCAAAAATCCAGATATGCCAATTCTCATTATCCTTCCATCCGGAAAGGGAAGAGAGTTCAAAAAAAATATGGAGACAATGATAGAAAGTCTGAGAGAGAACATACCTAAGATTTTGGAAAGCGATGCTTTCCAGAAAAGAAGAGCAGAAATTATGGAACATTTTGGAGAGCTTCAGAAAAATTTGATAAGGAGTTTTGAGAAAAAAGTTGAAAAAGCAGGTTTTCAGCTTATGCAATTACAGGTTGGGCCGATTTTAAAGCCTGTTATTGTGCCGATAGTGCATGGAAAACCTATGAATCTGGAGCAAATTGAGTCTCTTGTGGAGTCAAAAGACTTTCCAAGAGAGAATTACGAAAATCTTAAAAAGAAATACTACGAGCTGGAGAGGGAGCTTTCAGAGACAATGAGGCAGAACAGGGAGCTGGGAAAGGAGCTCAACAATGAAATTAAAAAACTTCATGAAGAATTTGTATATCCTCTTTTGGACCACTACATAAAAGAACTTGAGGAGAAATTTAAGAATGAGAAATTAAATTCTTATCTAGAAGATGTGAAGGCCAACATACTCGAAAATCTTGATATATTCTCGGATAAAGATATCGGCAGGGAAGAGATAGAGGAGAGAATCTCAGTTTACTCTGTAAATTTATTTGTTGACAACGGAGATACAAAGGAAACGCCTATAATTTATGAAACATCTCCTAACTTCCGAAATCTTTTTGGAACCATAGCGAGGGAAATAGATTCAAGAGGAGTGGTTAAAAGTGATTTCACCATGATAAAGCCTGGAGCCATCCATAGAGCGAATGGAGGTTATCTGATAATAAATGCGAATGATGCCTTTCTTGAACCTAATGTGTGGCCTACTTTAAAGAGGGTTTTAAGAACTGGGATGTCCGAGATCCAGTACCACGACGCTCTCGGATTCTTTTACTCCAATCCTCTGAAGCCTGAGGCTATTCCCATCAATTTAAAGGTGGTAATGATTGGAAACCCATACATTTACTATCTCCTTTATTTTTATGATGAGGATTTCAAGAAGATATTTAAAATAAAAGCTGATTTTGATGTTGAGATGGAGAACACTCCTGAAAATAGGGAGCATTATATTTCTTTTATAAAGATGATTTGTCAGGAAGAGAATCTGAAACCATTTGACAGTAATGCGATTGCTGAAATTATAGAATATGGTGCAAAAGTTGCAGGCAATAAAAAAAAGATAACCACAAGATTCAACTTAATTGCTGATTTACTGAAGGAGGCGAACTATTGGGCTTTAAAGGATGGGAAAGAGAGAGTGGAAGCAATACATGTTAAAAAAGCATTAGAAGAAAAAGCGAGGAGATACAATCTTGCGGAAGAAAAAATTCTTAAAATGATAGAGGAGAACAAAATAATAATTGATACAGAAGGGAAAGTTGTAGGACAGGTAAATGGGCTTTCTGTGATCAACCTTTGGGATCATCTCTTTGGAAGACCTACAAGAATAACCGCAAGAACATCTGTGGGAAGATCTGGGGTCATAAATATTGAAAGAGAGGCGGATCTCTCAGGTAAGACTCATAACAAAGGGGTTCTTATTTTATCTGGATATCTAAAATGGAAGTATGCCCAGGACAAACCCACTCCCATGGACGCCACTATTTGTTTTGAACAATCTTATAGCGAGGTAGAAGGGGATTCTGCTTCCTCAGCAGAAGCTTACGCGATTCTATCATCTCTTGCCAATGTTCCTCTTCGTCAGGATATTGCAGTCACAGGCTCGATAAATCAGAAGGGAGAGATACAGCCTATCGGAGGAGTTAATTATAAAATAGAAGGATTTTTTAAAGTTTGCAAGGCAAAGGGTTTGACAGGAACGCAGGGAGTGATAATTCCTTATCAGAATATGGATGATCTTATGCTGGATGAAGAGGTAGTTGAGGCAGTGGAGCAAAAGAAATTTCATATATATGCCATAAAAACCATCGAAGAGGGTATAGAGATTCTCACTGGCATGCCAGCAGGAGAGAGGGGAGAGGATGGAAAATTTCCAGAGGAAACCTTTAATTATCTTGTAGATAAAACTCTTACTGAGTATGCAAATAAGATGAGAGAATTTTATTATTTTAAGTAAAGGATGAGAAATTCTCTCTTAATTTTCTTTCTTTTTTTATCCATTCCTGGATTTGGAGATGAAAGAACAGAATGCATTGATTCTATACCTACAGAGAATTATGCCAATCGGAATCTTGAATTTTATTACTAATACCTTCAAAAATAGAAAAGGATAAGAGTAAAGCCTATCCTCTGCTTGCATGTATACCCTATCTTTCTGGAAGAGGAGAGGAATTTGTTCATTCTCTATTTAAGGATTTTGCTGAAAAAGAAGGATTTTTGATTATCTCCCCTTCTTATGTTTTTGATGATAGAAATTGGAAAAGTAGAACCAGTTATCAGTATCCATCAGCTTGGTCTGGAGAGGCATTTTTGAGAATAGTGGAAAAAGTGAAAGAGAAGTTTTCCATAAATATCTCAAAATTTTATCTTTTCGGTTTCTCAGCTGGAGGTCAGTTATCTTTAAGATTTGTTCTCTGGAAACCTGAGCTTTGCTCAGCTGTTTCTGCTCACGCAGGCGGAGGAACAGTTATTCCAGAAAAATTTGTAGGTGTTAAGTTCTTTGTCAGTGTGGGTGAACAGGACAGAGGTAGAATTGAAATTGTTGAGAGTTTTTATAAAAGAGTTAAAGAGATTGGGATAGATGTCAAATAAAGAGAATATGAAGATGGACATGTCATCACCATCAATCAAATTATAGATAACATTGATTTCTTCCAAAAATTGAAAAGAAAATCCTATTAGAATTGGAAAGGAATCTTGCAGTAAATAACACTAAATTCAAAATTGACTTTGCAAAAATTTGACATATTATAAAAAATAAATTAAAATTTTAAACATGAGTTTGATATGGAAAATAATCGAATTAGTGTTTCTCATAAATTCTCATAATAAGTGTAGCTGTAAATGCCCTTCCGCTTAATCTTTTAGAGCGGAAGGGATATCCCACTTTTTAAATTCCCAGAATTAAAGAATTTAGAACCAATCGGGAATTAATTTCCTGAAAAGCTTTTGAAGGAGGAGATTATATGAAAATAGCTGAAGATATCACAGAACTTATTGGCAAAACCCCCTTAGTAAAACTTAAAAAAATAAGTAAAAATTTAGATGTCACCCTTGTAGCGAAGCTCGAGTCCTTTAACCCATGCTCCTCAGTAAAGGATAGAATAGGATGGAGCATGATTGAAGCGGCTGAGAAAGAAGGGAAGATCGGAACAGACACTATAATTATTGAGCCCACAAGTGGGAACACTGGCATTGCTCTAGCCTTTGTGTGCGCTTCCAAGGGTTATAAGCTTGTTTTAACAATGCCTGACACTATGAGTATGGAGAGAAGAAAATTGCTGAAAATATTCGGAGCTGAATTGATTTTGACTCCTGGTGAGGAAGGAATGAACGGAGCCATTCGCAAAGCCGAAGAGCTTGCTCGTTCTGATTCCAGATATTTGATACTTCAACAATTTGAAAATACAGCAAATCCTCAGATACACAGGAAAACTACAGCAAAAGAGATATGGGAGGATACGGATGGACAAGTAGATATTCTTGTAGCAGGTGTAGGGACAGGTGGGACAATTACAGGGGTAGCTGAGGTAATTAAAGAGAAAAAGCCGTCATTTAAAGCCATTGCAGTTGAACCTTTTGATTCCCCAGTTCTCTCAGAGGGTAGAGCAGGGGTCCACAAAATTCAGGGTATCGGTGCCGGATTTGTGCCTAAAGTGCTCAACACGAAAATAATAGATGAAGTAATAAAAGTAAAACATGAAGATGCAGGTGCCATGGCAAGGCTTCTCGCAAAGGAGGAGGGGATACTTGCTGGCATCTCTTCAGGTGCGGCTTTATGGGCAGCTTTAGAGATATCAAAAAGAGAGGAAAACAAGGGAAAGATGATAGTGGTTATTTTTCCAGACACAGGGGAGAGATATTTAAGCACATGGCTATTCGAGGAGTGATTTTGATTAAAATCATCTCCAAGGAGATTTTTTATGGAAGAGATAAATTTTAAAGAAAAAAATAGACAAGATATTTTCGCAAGAAAGATGGAGTTTTCTTCCATAGTGGACTCCCTCTGTGAAAATAGTTTTTTTAAGAAAAGAAAGCATCAGGTTCCTTTGCCTTCTAAGGAGACTACAATTCAGATATTGGAAGATATAAAGAGAGTTCTATTTCCAGGCTATTTTGGCAAATCAGAGGTAAACGCAGACAACATGAAATATTATGTGGGAGCCATACTGGATAAGATAGCAAGAACCTTTCAGATTCAGATAAAAAAGGCTCTGTGCTTTACCTGTGAACACGAGTCAATTGATTGCCATGCTTGCAATGAAAGAGCCCTTGTAATTACGCAGGAATTTATTGAAAGTTTGCCCTCCATTCAGGAAGCTCTCCTTAAAGATGTTAACTCTGCCTATGAAGGGGATCCAGCAGCTAAAAGCCCTGACGAAACCATATTGTGTTATCCAGGAATACATGCGATTACAAGCTATAGAATCGCTCACGAACTTTATATGCGTGATGTTCCTTTAATTCCCAGAATAATTACTGAACATGCTCATACCCTTACAGGGATTGACATTCATCCAGGAGCTCTTATAGGAGAAGCTTTCTTCATAGACCATGGAACAGGAGTGGTAATTGGAGAAACCTGTGTTATAGGAAATAGAGTTCGCATTTATCAAGGTGTGACCTTGGGAGCGAAAAGTTTCCCCCTTGACAAGAATGGGAAACCCATAAAAGGAATTGAGAGACATCCCATTGTGGAAGATGATGTGATAATTTATTCTGGAGCCACAATTCTGGGTAGGATAACCATTGGACAGGGCTCCATTATCGGAGGAAATGTATGGCTCACCAGAAGTGTTCCGCCTTTCAGCAAGGTCGTTCAGTCAGAATTCAGACAAGATGAGATATTCAAAGAAGGAGCAGGAATTTAAAAGTTAAACGAATTTTATCCCATGGTTCACTTTTTGCTGGATGTTTTTTAAGGTATGCTTAAATACACAATCTTAAAATTCATTTGGTCTCTACACTATTTCTTCTACCCAGAAGTAAGCTAATACTATGTGAACCTTCAAGGAAAATTCTTTCCTTTCTGATATATCCTCAGTTCCATCCCTTCTTCAGTTTTCAGAGGCACTTTTTAACTCTAAATTTATTTTTAAGATATCCAAACATAATGTTTAACTAAAACAAAAAATATTCTCAAAAAAATTAAGATGAGTTATAGTTACAAATATCGAAAAAGGCATGATTTTAAATGGGAATCCAAGTAAAGAGATATTGATTTTAAGGTTTTGGGAATTGAAATAAAAGGAAAACCGGATAGAAAAAGGAATCCAAACAAAATTTCTACAAACATAAGCTATGATAAGGAAATTTTACTTAAAATACATTCCCTCCTCAATTAATTATTTCGTAATCTGAATATTTTTCTACGATTATCATTCTTACATGTTTGACAAATATGCCAGTATTAATAAGGACTCTTGATTTTTTTTAAGACAAAATAGCCATTCTCAATCAACTCGAAAACCGATCTGTATCTTTTTCGCCATTGATGACCTTGACATTGTAAACAATGGCACTTCTTTTGAGGTTTCCAGTTTTCATCCATTTTGCTTACTTTAAAAATAACATATGCCTTCCGGTTTTTTAACTCAGGGTAGGGGTTAAGTCTTTTCAGAACATTGTCAAAAAAGAACTCATAATCTTGTTCGGAGAAGAAAAATTAAAAGTTGTAACTTCAAGCAATATCAATAAGGAAAAAATAAATCCTGCTTTTGCTTTCGCATAATTTTCGCTCATATTCAATACCTCCCTGAATTGTTAGCTTCGAGGATAGGAATTTTTCTTTTAGGTTTGACATAGATTTCCTTTTTCATTTCTTCTTTAAAATATCTCACAACAAAGGTAAGCGCCAAGAATGAAAAGGATGGAAAAAAGTTAAGGCAACCACGAAAAAACTCAAATGGAATAAATTTTTTACTCAATACTAAATAAATATTTAGGCTTTCTGAAATACTCTTCTCTACTGCAATTGAGAGTTGATGGGAGAGATATGGCAGAGGTAGACTCTTAGCTGTAAAGCTTAATTTCAGGTGATTTATTATTTTATCCAGCACTGCGGATTCCGTGATGAAAGCATATTCTGAGTTGAACTTATAATAATGAAAGACAGAGGAGAGAAAGCAAACATACTTGTTTTCCTTTAATAACACAACTCTTAATGTTTATGATGGAATTTTCTATCGGAAAAATTTTATGCAAATTTTCCACCCAAAAGAAGCAGGTGTAATCCATTTTTTGGTGCCTCAATTTTGTGAAATTTATGCTCTTCCAATATCTTCAATGAAAATTCTTTAGTATAGGGTTTGAAATGAGTATCCAGAGAAAAAGGAAGAGGTTATTATCAATCGCTATACCTGGGGAATGAGTAGTCTACTATTCCAATGATGAGCCTTTTCTAACAAGAGTATTTCCCTTTTCTAATGCTCTTTTTTGATACTCTTTTTTATTCTGTAATAATGAATGAGATCGAGAAGTTTATTAATTATCTCTATTTCTCTTTTTGACTTTGCTCCCTTAATAAGGTCTATCTTAATTATATCAGTGTAAAAGGATAAGTAAGCTCTTAAGAGTTCCTTATACTGATTTAGAAACAGGATAATCTTTCTTATTCAGAAATTTACCCCAACAGATGTATCGCTCAAGACCTTATCACTCGTGTTTTAATCTCTACATGTCTTTCTGAAAACTCTAACTCTTTCTCCATATTTGTAATCTCTTCTATCTTTTTCCCCCGGATATACTTTTTTTTAAGGGATAAAATAATAGTTTCTTTTTTTGCTTTAGATAATCTTTTAACTTGCTCTAAAATGTCATCTGATGATATAACTATAGTCTTTCTCCTTTAAATTAAAAATGATATTTTCCCAAACCTATTCAAATAAATTTTGGTTCAAAACTCAGCGAAAATGCTAAGATTTTTGAAGGCTGGGTATGATAAATTTGTAGAGAGACAAGATGATATAAAGAAGTTTGGGAAAAGACGCTGTCGTTATTTGCTTTTTTTACAATGAGAGGGGCACAAAATTTGTCTGATACGAAGAGTATAGGAAATTATCTGATGAAAAACTTTGAAAACAAATCTTGACAGTTTTTGGGGACTAATTTAAATTAAAATTGATGAAAGGAAAAGTTGTGATAGTAAGATCCTCTTCTATTTTCAATGGCGAGGAAGTTAATCCAGTAGTTTGGAAGAAGCTTGTTGAAAGAGGTCTGGCAATTCTTACGGATGAAAAAGATTCGCTCTCTGCAATAAAAAAAATTTTTAAAAGCTCTGATAGAATAGGGATAAAGATAAATACTATTTCAGGGAAACTTCTTACAACTTTACCTTCCTGCGGTCTCTATCTGGCATCCATTCTTATTTCTAGCGGTATAAACGCTGATTATATTATTATCTGGGATAGAACAAATTCTGAGTTGAAAAGGGCTGGTTATTCCCTGAACTATTCAGGCAGAGGAGTCAAAGTTTTCGGCACAGATACATATGGGGTGGGCTATGATGATGAACTGATAGAGCATAAAAGCATAGGTAGCCTTTTTTCCAAAATACAGAAGTTTTTTATAAATGCCTCCATGAGCCTTGCTGTTCTGAAAGATCATGGAACTACAGGAATGACAGGGGTAATGAAAAATTTCTATGGTGCAGTTCATAATCCGAATAAATACCACGAAGGTAAAGGGGATCCTTTTATACCAGATCTCTTCTCATGTCCTTTAATTAAAGATAAACATAGAATTGCAATTATTGATGCTACAAAAGTTCAATATCACAGAGGCCCTGGATATAACCCAAAATTTTGTGAAAAATATAATGCCCTGATTTTTAGCACTGATCCTGTTGCTATTGACTATGTAGGATGGAAAATAATTGAGGAAATAAGAAAGAGAAAGGGGTTGAAAAGTCTTTCGGAAGAGGGCAGAGAGCCGAAATGGATTTACACAGCTTTTAAATCAGATCTGGGGGTTTCAGATCCTTCTCAAATAAAATTAATTGAGGAGGAAATTTGATATGAAAAGAAGGGATTTCTTTAAAAATATGGGAGTTCTTTCCCTCTGTCCTTATATTTCATCAATTTTTTCAAGTGTTGCTGATGCTTTTGTTTTCTCAGATCAGCCCTCGCTTTCCAGCGTGGAAGCGAAACATTACAAAAAACTTCCCGATCTGGAGGTGGAGTGCGAGCTATGCCCAAGAAAGTGCGTGGTGGGAGATACTGAGAGGGGGTACTGTGGGGTAAGAGAAAATAGAAAAGGTAAATACATAACTCTTGTTTATGGGAAGCCATGTGCAGTAAATGTGGATCCTATTGAGAAAAAACCCTTTTTCCATTTTCTTCCAGGAACATCCGCTTTTTCTATTGCCACAGCTGGATGCAATGTAAACTGCAAATTCTGTCAGAACTGGGAAATATCACAGGTAAGACCTGAACAGGTAAGGAATGCGGATCTACCTCCATCAAGAGTTGCAGTTCTCGCAAGACGAGAGGGATGTTCATCTATTTCTTACACTTATTCAGAGCCAGTTATATTTTTTGAATATATGTATGATTGCTCTGTAGAAGCTAAAAAGTTGGGTATAAAGAACACTGTGGTAACAAATGCTTACATAGAGTCAAAGCCGCTGGAGGAACTTTGTAAAGTTGTGGATGCGATAAAGGTTGATTTGAAGGCTTTCAGGGAAAGTTTTTACAGAGATATTGTCAAAGGTGAGCTCAAACCTGTGCTTGATTCGATCAAAAAGATAAAAGAGTCAGGGGTGTGGCTTGAGATTGTTTACCTTGTTATCCCTAACTATAACGATAAGGTGGAAGATGTAAAAAAGATGGCGAAATGGTTCAGGGAAGAGGTTTCAGATTTTGTTCCCATTCATTTTACCCGTTTTCATCCCATGTACTTGATGAGAAATATTCCCCCCACTCCAGTGAAGACCCTTGAGAACTTGAGAAAAATTGCCATGGAGGAAGGCTTAAAATATGTATATGTGGGCAATGTTCCAGGAAATGAAGGGGAGAATACATACTGTCATTCCTGTGGTAAGATTTTGATTGGGAGGAGAGGTTATTTAATTCTTGATTACCATATCAAAAAAGGCAAGTGTAAATTCTGTAGCACAAAAATTCCAGGGGTCTTTTAGGATCTAAGTTTATTTCAAACTGGCTAACTTCTCAAGAAGTCTCTTTTTTGTGTAAGGAATCAATCCACCTGCATCTATAATAGCTTGCCTCGATTTAGGTAGAGGAATTATTTTGAATTTTTTATCTTTTGCCCTGTTTATTATTTCTTCTCCTTCTATTTCTATCTCGTCTCCTTCCTCAGCATCTATTTCTGGGCAAACAATTACTCTTAGCCCCAGATTTATAGCATTCTGGAGGAAAATTCTGGCAAAACCCTTTGCGATTATTACAAGCTCATGACCCTTTAGACAGGATGCTGCCTGTTCCCTTGAGGAGCCGCAACCGAAATTGTTTCCTGCCACCACAATAGAACCTGCAGAGATCTCTCTTTTCCTAAGTTTTTCGTTGAATTCTTTGAAATCAGCAAAGGCATATTGAGGAGTTTCTGTGGGTAGAACAGTTGCCATAAATCTTCCAGGATATATAATATCTGTGGAAATATCATCTCCGAGTTTTAAAACCACTTTAGCCATTTTATCCTCCTATTTTCCTTGGATCAGTTATAGCTCCTGTAATTGCACTTGCACCCGCTACAGCAGGAGAACAGAGATAAACTTCAGAGTTGGGATTTCCCATCCTTCCCTTAAAATTTCTGTTTGTGGTGGAAAGTGCTATCTCTCCATCGCCAAGAGCTCCCTGATGAACACCGAGACAGCATCCACATCCAGGATTCATAATAACTGCCCCTGCTTCTACCAAGTCTTTTATATAACCGAGCTCAAGAGCTCTTTTGTATATTCTCCATGAAGCTGGAAATACAAGAAGTCTAACATCCTTATGAACCTTTTTCCCTTTAAGGATTTTAGAAGCCATTTCAATGTCATCGAGCCTTCCATTTGTGCAGGAGCCAATTACAATCTGATTAACTTTTATTCCTTCCACTTCATTTACTGATTTCACATTATCCACATTATGAGGGCATGCTATCTGGGGAGAAAGATTTGAGACATCAATTTCAATTATTTCCTCGTAAACAGCATCGTGATCAGGCTCTATAATTTCTATCTTATCCTTTACCCCAGCTTCCTCTCTAATATATCTTAGAGTTTCTTCGTCTGGAGGGACTATTCCAGCTGTTGCTCCAGCTTCTACTGACATGTTTGCCAGCACAAGCCTTCCCGAAGTGTTCATATTTTCAATAGCCTTTCCATGAAATTCAAGAACCTTGAAATTTGCTCCCTCAGAACCTATTTTCCCTATCAAATTTAAAATTAAATCCTTTGCTCCTACGAACTCCTGAAATTTCCCCTTTGCTACAACCTGAATAGTGGAAGGAACCTCTACATTTAAAAGGATACCCAATGCCCAAACAGATGCCATCTCTGTTGCGCCTATTCCAAAGGAAAGAGCTCCGAGAGCGCCGTAAGTTGTAGTATGGCTGTCTGTTCCTATAGCAAAATCTCCTGGTCTTACATATCCCATTTCTGGAACTATCTGATGACATATTCCACCACTGTCTCCCCTTATGTCGTGAAACTTCTTTATTCCTTGCTTGCTTACAAATTCTCTTATCTTTTTCTGGTTTGTAGCGGTTTTGGAGGACTCAGCAGGAACTCTATGATCAAAAATTATGGCTATTTTTTCTGGATCCCATACTCTTGGTTCATAACCTGTGTCTTTGTATATCTCAAGAAATTGATTTATTACGAGAGCAGCATTTTCATGAGACATAGCGAGATCCACTGCGGGTTCAATCACATCTCCCACTTTTACATATGTTAAACCTGTCTTTTTTGAAAGAATTTTTTGGACAATTGTCCTTCCCATTTCTATCTCCTTTAGATTACACCTTTCTCCTTAAGATTTTTAATCTCATCCTCACTGTATCCGAGTTCTTTGAGGATTTCGTTGGTATGGGCTGAAAGTTTCGGAGGCGGAGATTCAATTTTGCACTTCACTTTTGAAAATTTGGCTGTAAGGTTGAATAGATTCACCTTTCCAATACCTTCCACCTCAACCTCAGCTATTGTGCCCCTGTGCTTTATCTGAGGAGAGTTTAGAGCTTCTCTCAGACTTAGAATTTCTCCCGAAGGAATTCCCTTTTCATTAAATACTTCTACCCAATAAGAGGTGGTCTGTTGAGTTAGCTTTTCCTCCAGAATTTCCTTCAGTATGTATCTGTTTTTTTTCCTTTCCTCTCTTTCTTGAAAACGGGGGTCTTTTTTCAGTTCTGAAAGTTCAAGAATGTCAGCCAGGGCTTCCCATTGTTTCTGTTCATTTGCAGCAATATTTATGTATCCATCCTTTGTCTTGAAGGTTCCAGAAGGCGAAGCAGTGAAATTCTCATTGCCCATGGGAATAGGATCCTGACCTCCAATCATTAGATTTGAGGCAGTCCATCCGAGAAGGGGCATAATTGAGTCGAGAAGAGCTATATCTAAGAATTGCCCCTCACCTGTTCTTTCTCTGTGGAATAGGGCAGAGACTATGGCAAAAGCAGCGTTCAACCCACCAGCAGTATCGCAGACAGGGAAACCACATCTTAAAGGATTCAACCTTTCATCTCCATTAACAGACATTACACCACTCAATCCTTGAATAATCTGGTCATAGGCTGGTCTGTCTGCATCTGGTCCAGTTTGTCCAAAGCCGGATATGGCGCAGTAGATAATTTTTGGATTGATCTCGCACATCTTATCATATGAAAATCCGAGCCTCTCCATAACACCTGGTCTAAAGTTTTCCACAACCACATCCGCTCTCTTAAGAAGTTTTCTGAAGATCTCTTTTCCCTCTTCAAATTTAAGATTAAGGGTCATGGATTTTTTGTTGGAATTCTGAGCAAGAAAGCTCGTTCCTAACCCCATTTTGCTGTAAGCTGGAACATTTCCCAATTTCCTTGCAAGATCCCCCCCTTCAGGATTTTCTATCTTAATTACCTCTGCTCCGAGAAGGGCGAGATGGAGAGTGGCAAGAGGACCTGCAAGAACATTTGTCAGATCAAGGATTCTGATATTTTCAAGTATTTTCATTTTTTGACTCCTTCATATAGTTTTATAAGGGAGCCGGATTTTATAATATAACCTGGAAGTTCCCTTCCAAAAAAGGAACTCACATCCTTTGCTATATCTATTAGTTTCTCAAGATCAATATCTTTTCTCAAACCAATTCTCTGAAAAGTGTGGACAAGATCCTCGGTGCTCACATTTCCTGCGGGAACTTTTGTGAATGGGCATCCTCCCAGTCCACCAAATGAAGATTCAAAATATCGAACTCCTACTTTCCAGGCAGTGTAGCAGTTAGCAAGTCCGAGACCATAGGTGTTGTGAAAATGGCAAGCAAGTTCGGTTTCTTTATCCATTTCCATAATTTTTGAGAACAATCTCTCCACTTGAAGAGGGGTTGCATGCCCTGCAGTGTCTGCAAGACTTATATTTCTTATACCTGCGCTAAGGTATTCTTTTACAATTGTGTGAACCCTTTCTTCTGACACAGATCCTTCATATCCACAACCAAAAGCTGATTGAACGGATGCTTGAACTCTCTTTTTATTCTCCGTTGCCATCTTAGCAATTTTTAAAATCCTTTTCAAAGCTTCATCAATGCTCATTCCTGTATTCTTTAAACTGTGAGTTTCGCTTGCAGAGACACCCATACAGAACATTTCCACACCACATTCTATACCTCTTTCGAATCCTTTCTCATTGAGCACAAGACCTGAAATCACAACATTTGAAGGCTTTTTACCAGGAGAGCATAGATAATTGAAAAGGCGATCAGTGTCCGCCATCTGGGGAACCTTTTCTGGATTCACAAAAGAGCCTAACTGAACTATATCTATACCTGTTTCCATAAGTCTTTCTGCCCATTTTACTTTTTTCTCAAATGGAACGACAACTTTCTCTGCTTGTAAGCCGTCTCTAAGCCCGACCTCGTGTATAATTATATCTTCTCGCATTTTTATAATTTTGAGGAAATGGCTTCAGCCATCTCCAAAGTCGAGTTTGAGCCTCCCATATCGTAAGTTCTTATTCTTCCTTCTTTTATAACTTCTGCAACTGCATTCTCAATTTTTTTAGCTTTTTCGTTTTCCCCGAGCCATTCCAGCATCATTTTTGCTGCAAGTATTGTTGCGATAGGGTTTATTTTGTATTGGCCAGCATATTTAGGAGCAGAACCATGGGTGGGCTCAAATACAGCAAGTTTTTCGCCGATATTACCAGAGCAGGCAAATCCAAGGCCTCCTACCATCTGGGCACATAGATCTGAAATTATATCCCCGTAAAGATTTGGTGCTACAAGAACATCATAATTATGCGGGTTTTTTAGAAGCCACATGGTTAAGGCATCAATGTTGGCATCATCAAGAGTTATCTCAGGATAATCTTTAGCTATCTCCTTTGCAGTTTCAAGAAAGAGACCATCTGTCATTCTAACTACATTGGCTTTGTGAACTACGGTCACCTTTTTTCTTTTATTATTTCTTGCATATTCAAAAGCAGCTTTAATTATTCTGTGAGAACCTTTCTTAGTGTTTATCTTACAAGAAATGGCAAATTCATCCGGTGCGAGATTTTTGAAGGGTTCAAATTGCTTCGAATTCTTTAAGAGGGTTTCTGAGACCTCAAGAGGAACAGGGTTAAATTCCACACCAGCATAGAGATCTTCTGTGTTTTCTCTGAAAACCACTATATCTATTCCTTCTTTGTAGTTTAAAGGGTTCCCTGGATAGGCTTTGCAGGGTCTTAAACATATGTAAAGATCAAAAAGCTGTCGCATCCTTACAATGGGAGAACGATAGGAAAGTCCTTTGCCCTTTAGCTCAGGGAATAGCTCCTCCTCAGCAGCTTTTACAGGTTTGGAAGTTATTGCACCAAAAAGAGCAGCGTCTACATTGTTTAAAAGCTCTATTGTCCTTTTTGGTAAGGCATCACCCTCTTTGCACCAGAACTCCCAACCGATATCTCCGTGAATATACTCGGCGTGAAAATCAATTCTATCCAGGACAAGTTTTGTAGCTTCCATTACCTCTTTGCCAATACCATCACCTGGCAACCATGCAATCTTATATTTTTTCATTTTCCACCTCAGAAAAAATTCTACTTAATCCCTCATTTTCTGTCAAATATTTAATAATTGTTTTATTTTATAGAAAAATTTTAGGAAAATTTGCAATTTTTTATGAATATTTTCGAAATTATATCATCTGTAAGAGATGAATTCTTTTCCCAAAAGTTCTCTTCCCACAATTATTTTCATTATTTCAATGGTTCCTTCAGCCCAGAAATAGCTTCTCACACCCTTTAATGCAAGATGAAGGGGACACTCTCTTGTGTATCCAAAAGCACCGAACCACTGAATGGCATCATTTATGGCTTCAAATGCGAAAACAGGAGCGAGCATCTTAGCTTCTGCGCAGAGTTTTGAAGCTTCAAATCTTTTTAGCTCTCCTTTTTGTGCTCTTTCGAAAGCCCAAAGAGCTTTGAAGCCGAGAAGCTTCACCGCATCAAGTTTTGCCCAATGCTCTGCGAGTTTAAATTGAATAGCTTCATATTTTCCGATGGGCTGTCCAAAAGCTCTTCTGATTTTTGTGTACTCCATAGCCTTTGAAAGAGCACTCTGTCCTACACTACAACTTACTATGGATATAATTGCTCTTGCAAAATCAAATCCCTCCATCGCCAGATAAAACCCATTATTTTCTTCTCCTATCAAATAATTTTCGGGTATCTCTACATCTTCCATGGCGAACCCTCCTGTAGATATTCCTTTTCTTCCCCAATCTTCGAGAAGAGTGTGAGTTATTCCCTTTGTCCCCTTAATGGGAACAAAGAAGAGACTTATTCCTTTAGCTCCCTTTTCTGGATTGGTTTTTGCAAGAGTAACATAACCTCCTCCCTTTGGAAGCTGATTAATTATTTCTCCTATTCCACTTATAAACATCTTTTCCCCATTCAGAATATACTTATCACCTTTTTTAATCGCATGGGTCTTTATATTTGCCACATCTGAACCAGCGTCGGGCTCTGTGGAAGCAATCCCTATAAATGCCTCACCTTTTGTGACCAGCGGGAGTATGGTTTTCTTTACTTCTTCTTTGCTGTATTTATTCATTATAAAACCCCATGCACACTGAACAAGAAAGAATGTGGGGATAGCGCATGTTATATCTGCACTTGAAAGCTCTTCAGCGATCACTCCCACTGTAACTGGATCTGCATTGGCTCCTCCATATTCAGGAGAGACCGTCATTCCGAGAATCCCAAGATTTGATAGACCCTTGATAATTTTATCAGGGATTTTACCTTCGGAATCAATATTTTGAATTAGAGTAGAAATCTCCTTTCTGGCGAAATTTCTTATCATTTCTCTTATTTCATTCTGCTCATTTGTGAATTCGTAATTTATCATGGCTTAGCTCCTTAAATTTTATTCATAAAGCAAAAATTCTTTTCTTATTTTTTTGAATTTGGTAAGTTCTTCTTCGAAGGATTTTAGAATACTTTCCATCTTTTTATTTTCTATGAGCATTTTTCTTATTTCCGAATTTCCCATTATTCTATCAAAGTATTCATCATGAAATTTTAGTTTATCAGGATACATTCCCCTTACTGTTTTTAAAATGTGAAGGGTGGTTTCAAAAGGTTTAAATTTTTTTCTGTCCGTTACATGAATTTGGCAACCTCCGCATAGCTCTTCCTTATACTTAGAAAATGTGGGTGTGAACCATGCCTCACGGAATTTTACTCCGGAAAGGTTTAGAGAATTTAGTTTTCTGGCAAGTTCATATCCATCAATCCACGGTGCGCCAAATATTTCAAAAGGTCTTGTAGTGCCTCTTCCTTCTGAAATATTTGTTCCTTCAAGAAAGACCTGTCCCGGATAGACTGTGGCAGTTTCAAGGGTGGGCATATTGGGAGATGGAATCACCCATGGAAGGTCTGTTTCATCAAACCACATGTCTCTTTTCCATCCCTTCATGGGCACCACTTTAAGTTCTACTTTTTCTTTCATGAATCTTTTGTTGAAAAGCTCCGCAAGTTCTCCTACTGTCATTCCGTGGCGCACAGGTATAGGATATACTCCCACAAAGGAACTGAACTCTGGATATTTAAGGATGGGACCTTCCATGGAAATACCATTTATAGGATTAGGTCTGTCAAGAACAACAAAAGGGATTTTCTCTGAGGCGCATACCTCCATACAGTATGCCATTGTGGCTATATATGTATAAATTCTTGTTCCCACATCCTGAATATCAAATACCATTATTTCAATTTCCTTTAACATTTCCTTTTTTGGCGCTTTTTCTTCTTTTTTTACGTCGAAATCCCTCATGATCTGGTCTATATTTTTTAGCATCAATGGAGATGGTCTCATGGATTGACCATAAAGGCTGAAAACAGGAATACCATATTTTTCATCTATATAGAACGGAACATACTCTCCTGCTTGAGCATTTCCCCTCACTCCGTGTTCTGGACCGTAAAGAGCTACAAGTTTTATTTGAAAGGATTTTGCAAATAGCTCAACTGTGCTTTCAAATTTGCTGTTTATTCCTGTAGGATTTGTTATTAGTCCCACTCTCTTTCCTTTTATAAATTCAGGGATAGATTCAAAGAGAACTTCTACACCAGGTTTTATTTTTGCTGTTTTTTCGTAGGATAGACAAGGTATAAGGAAGACAAACAAAAATAATACTGATATTTTACTTTTCATTTCATCTCCTTTCATTTTTTTTCAAAATTGAAAATCCACAAACCCATCCAGTGAAACCTCCAATTACATTTAAAAAAACATCTCGAAAGTCAAAGACTCTTTGAGGCAAAAAAAGTTGAAATATTTCATCTAATAAGCCTACAAAAAGAATAAAGAAGATGCTTTGGAAAAGATCTATTCTTTTATCAAAATAGTTTTTGAAAAGCAAGATTCCGAGAAGAAGGTATTCAAAAAGGTGAACCCTTTCTTCAGGAAGTTTTATTCTAAAGAAAAGGAATGTAAAGGGAATGGCTGTAAGCAGAAGAAACGAGATAGAGAATATATTTAGTCTTTTTCTTATAGAAAAAATATAAAAGAATAAAAAAATGAGAAACCCGGCTAAGAACAATTTTAAAAGTAAACTTACAGTTTCTTTTCCAATTTGGCTATAGATGAACCTTAGAATTTTTCTTGCCCAGGGAGCAATCCCGATTATTAAAGCTGAAAGAATCAAGACATCGAGGGATGGTATCCCTTTCAAATGGATTTTCATTTTTTTTCTTGTTAAAAATTAAATCGAATGGTATAGTATATCTCAAATGGGCACTTATTTAAAGAGAGCTTTAAACAAAATAGAGTTATCCGAGTTTGAGGGCTCCATAAGAGATATGGCTTTGAAGTCATTGAGCTATCTTCCAAAATATTCCCACCCCTGGAAAGAAGCTAATTTTAGGAGGAGAAAACCTCTCGATTATCTTAGATGCGCTGAATTTCCAATTGCGTTACGACAGCTTGAGTTAAAGGAGCTAATGAAGATCCTTGATGTAGGTAGCCCTCAATGGTTCTCTCTCTTTCTTGCAAAGAGATTTCCGAAAATAGAATTTTTCTATATAAACATCTTGGAAAATGAGATCTCCTGTTTTCAGGAAATAGCAGAAAAACTTGGTATTGATAACATTCGTTATTTGAGAGAGGATGTGAGAGAAATGAGTTTTTCATCCTCATTTTTTGATGGAATTGTAAGTATTTCAGTATTAGAACATGTGGCTCCTGAAAAAGAGGGAGATTTGCTTGCTTTGAAAGAGATGAGAAGAGTCCTTAAACCCTCGGGGAAGATTACTTTTTCTGTTCCTGTAAAAGAGGAACCACGAATTATTTACCTTAGAGAACCTGTTTATGAAAGGGAAAATAAAGGGAAAAACTTTTTTGCCAGGGAATACAGTTATGAAGAGCTTAAAGAATTAATTGGCACAGCTGGCTTCGATTTAAAGAAAGCTGAATTTATTGTAGAAGAAAGAGGTCTTTTTTCTCTTGATCACTGGACATGGGGGAGAGGAAGAGCGAGCTTTCTTAGATTCCCTGTAATGGGTTTTTTGAAATTAATGGGAAAGATGGGTTTATATTTTGAAAACAAATTTGCCATTCGTTATCTACATCTATCTGAGATTCCTCTTGAGGGAACTATATGTGCAGTCTTAACCATGGAAAAGCTAAAAGAAAAATGATAAAAGAGAATCCATCAGTTTTTATCGTAGTTCTGATGAAGAATAACTGGAGGGATTCTGTAGAATGCCTTCAGTCTCTTCAAATGACGGACTATCCTAATTCCTTGATAATTCTTGTGGACAATGGCTCCGAAAAAGGCGATTTCGAAAAAATTTTAGAATGGTGCAGAGGAGAAATTCCATTAGAAACAGATTTTGTCAAGTTCGAAAGGGAAAAGTTTCCTGTGAAATTTGTCCTTTACACCAAGGAAGAGGCAGAGATAGGAGGGGATGGGGATAAAGAGAAAGAGATAAAGAATCTTCCATTTTACAGAAAGATAATTTTGATAAGGCTTAATGAGAATTTGGGTTTTGCTGGTGGCAACAATACGGGGATCAGATACTCATTGAAAAGAGGTGCGGATTATGTTCTTCTTCTGAATAATGATACAGTTATAAACCCATCCCTTGTTAAGGAAATGTTAAGGACAATATCTACAGATAATAGAATTGGAATAGTTGGAGGAAAAATTTATTTCTATGATAGACCCCACATTCTTCAAGAAGTGGGAGGGGCAAAATATTACCCATTATTGGGAGTGGTAAGACCCATAGGAAGAAAGAAACCTGATAAAGGTCAGTTTGATAGAGATTTCGAGGTGGATTATGCAAGCGGGTGCTGTACCTTGGTAAAAGGGGAGATGATAGAAGAGATAGGTCTTTTGGATGAAGGGTTTTTTCATTACTGGGAAGAAACGGATTGGAATATAAGAGCGAGGAAGAAAGGATGGAAGGTAGTATGTTCATCAAAAGCTAAGGTATGGCATAAACTTTCTTCCACCTCAGGGTATAAATCGCCCTTTTCAGATTATTATTTTACAAGGAATTGTTTGATTCTAACTAAAAAACATTACCCTTATTTTATTCCTATTGTTTTTCTTTTCAACACTTATAAATTTCCGTCAAGAATTATAAAAGGAAAATGGAAAAATTTAAAAGCGGTTTTAAGAGGGTTCATTGATTTTATAAAGGGGAAAAAGGGGAAAGTTTTACATATTTAAGAAACTAAGCGAGATAATATCTTTTTAGCCATTCCCAGGAGGTTTTTATAATTGTTTCAAGATCAGAATAATTTTTAATCCAGCTCAGCATCTCTTCAGCTTTTTTACACGAAGCCACAAGCCTTTCAGGATCTCCTTTTCTTCTTCCCTCGAATCTAACCTTTGCTTTTTTTCCTGCAATCTCTTCTACCTTACACAGCACCTCCTTGACAGTGAATCCAGTTTCACTTCCGAGATTTATTATTTCACTTGAACTATTTTTTAAGAGTCTTTGAAAACCAAGAAGATGGGCTCTTGCTAAATCTTTAACATGGACAAAGTCTCTTACCGCAGTTCCATCTTTTGTTCTATAATCTGTCCCGTAGAGAACAAATTCCTCTCTTTTTCCGAGAAGATGGAGTATTATAGAAGGAATGAGATGAGTCTCAGGATCATGAATTTCTCCAAGTTCTCCCTCAGGATCTGCACCAGAAGCATTAAAGTATCTAAAGGAAACATATCTAATGCCATATCTTAATCTATATCCCTCAAGAATTCTCTCTATAAACATTTTGGTCTCACCGTAAGGGTTTATAGGATTCAGAGGGTGGTTCTCATCTATAGGGGTATAAATAGGATTTCCATAAACTGAAGCACTTGAAGAGAAAATAATGATTTCTGTTCCAAATTCTATCATGCAATCCAGTAAGTTGAGGGCATTTAATATATTTTCTCTGTAATATTTCTCTGGAAAGGAAAGAGATTCCTCAACTTTCGAAAGAGAAGCAAAATGGACAACCGCATCAAATTTCTCTTTCTTGAAAAGATGCTTCAGGGATTTCATATTTTTTAAGTCTTCAATCACAAGTTTCCCATATTTTGCGAGTTCTTTTCTTCCTGTGGATAAATTGTCAAAAATTGTTACTTCATAACCCTCTTTTGCGAATTCCTTTGCTGTATGAGAGCCTATGTATCCTGCGCCCCCTGTAAGGAGAATTCTCATTTTTTCTCCTCCTTTACAAATTTCTTAGAAATTTCCTTTGCGAGAGAAAGTCCCTCATCTTTTGTGGAAAAGGCTCCGTCCAGCTGAAGCTCGTAAAGCTGTTTAAGAATTTTGCCCAGTGTCTTTCCTGCTGAGAAACCGAGCTTTATAAGATCTCTTCCGTAAATTATGGGTTTTATAGTCTCTCTGTTAATACCAAACTCCTCTATTTTTGAAAATAGCCACTTTGCCTCCTCATCCAAACCTCTTAGCAGTCTTTTCTCTCTTCCTTTTCTGTCTGCTAAATCAAGGTAAATTAAAAGTTCAATTTCATTTTCCATATCCTTGTACAATCTGCTGAAAGCCTTTTTTGTTACACTTTTTCTGTTTTGCCATAGATCAGTGGATCTGTGGTGATGCTTTATGAGAAGGAGGGTGTACTTTCTTACATCATAGTTATTCCATGTAAATATTTTAAGTCTGTCAAGTATTCTCTCAGAGATCTCAACTCCGATTATGTCATGCCTGTAATTGGTAATATGGAGTCTACCATTTTTCCATTCCCATCGAGAGGTAGAAGGCTTAGCAATATCATGGAGTAAGGAGGCAAGAAGAAGGGTTACGGTCCTCTGAGGATCAAGTTTGAAAATCTTTGTTATCTTCTTGGCCTGATCAATGGTTATGAGAGTGTGAATCCATACTGTATGGTTACCAAATTTATCCTTTTCAGGATGAAAATAGGAATCCTGAATGGTGAATGTCATGGGTAGAAGCTCTGGAAGTATCTTTTCTATCACACTAAGTTTAAGCAATTCTTTAAATCCGATAGAGGGTCTTTCTGAATTAAGTAACATCCTGAAAAGCTCCTCGGTAATTCTTTCCGAGCTTAGACCCCTCAATTCTATATCTCTTGAAATTTCATAAATTGATTTTTCAATCTTCCACCCAAGAATCGATGCGAATCTTGCAACTCTTATAACTCTTAAAGGATCTTCAGGGAAAGTGATGGGATCTGTCATCCTTATTCTTTTCACTTTGATATCATTAACTCCTCCAAAGGGATCAATTACTTCTCCGTCAGATAGTCTGAGAGCAATACTGTTGCATGTGATGTCCCTTCTTTGAAGATCCTTCTCCAAGGGAAGGAAAGGATCAGCTTTTATAATGAAGTCCTTATGTTTTCTAGATTCACTTGTAATTGGAATATCTGAACGAGGCAGGGATACATCGTAGGTTCTTCCTTCCTTTGTGAATTTTATTACTCCAAAACTTTTTCCCACTTTGTCTATTTTTCCGTAGGTTCTCAATTTATTTTCTATTTCATCAAGACTATATTTTGTAATGAGAATGTCCACATCTTTGGAAGGATTTCCCCTTATTAAATCTCTTACATATCCTCCCACACAGAAAATATTTTCTTGAAAAAGGCTTACAAAGAGCTCTCTTTCTGGAAAATCAGGATTCAGTTTCATTTTCCAATTCAATGAATATCTCAATCTTCTTTATATCTTTCCTTTTCTTTTTTAAAGAAGCTATCATGCCCAGTATTGTGGAAGAGATGAATTCCTGAACGAATTCGTTTAAAGGAATCTCTTCTCCATTTATTTTCAAACTCACCCTTCTATCTTTCATTTTAGCCTCTTTATAATAATAGCATAAAATTTTGCTTAAATTTAGCAAAGGGATCAAAAGGATATGGAGGTTAAAAAATTAACCTTATGCCGAGGATTAGAATTGCTATGGTAAGGGCTCTTATTAACCAACTCGCGCTAATTTTTGTTGAAAGATGGGCACCTAATTGAGCTCCTGGTACAACCCCTGCTGTGAGCAGGATAACTTTTAACCCTTCATGGTGAAGATAACCTTTCAAAAGGTGAGTTAGAGAGGCAAAAAAACTCACCACTGCAAGAATGAAATGAGATGTAGCAGTAGCAGTATGAACAGGAAATTTTAGTAGATAGATAAGGACAGGCACATGAATTATACCTCCAGCTACTCCCAATAATGCACTTATATAACCCACAAAGAAACTGAGAATGGCACCTTTTATTATCTTTGAAACTCCAATTTCATTATCTCCTCTACCATCATTTTTGATTCTTCTCAGATTAAGAAAAATAACAGAGCCTGAGAGAAATAAACCGAATATAATTTCAAATATTTTTCTTGGGATAAAAGAGGTGGTGTAAGCTCCTGCAATGGAAGCTGGTATGGAGGAAAGTGCGAAAATTATGCCAGCTTTGAAATTTACCCTTCTCATTTTGGCATATGAGATTGTTCCTGACAAGGAGTTGAAAAATATGACGGATAGAGAAATGGAAGTCATCTTTTCAGAAGTAGCATCAGGATAAAGGATCAAAAGAAAAGGAATGAGAAGAAATCCTCCTCCTGCGCCGATTAAGGTCCCATAAACTCCAACAAGAAAACCAATGGGAACAAGCAAGAAATGAAAGAAAAAGTCCATTAAATAGATTAGCATCATTGTAAGGATTAGTTCAAGAAATATTTTGATTCAGAAAAACGGATGGATTCTTCTTTAGCTCTTAGAATAATAAACGCGGAGGAATTTAATATTTGTTCGCATTTGAATAGAAGGTAGAATTAATCTATAATGATTTTTATGAAGGATTGGATTTATATTGAAAATATAGGTAAATATGTGGGAAGTAAGGTAACTTTGAAAGGATGGGTCTACAACAAAAGATCGAGTGGGAAAGTTAGATTTCTTTTAATTAGAGATGGAACTGGCCTGATTCAGGGTGTGGTGGCAAGTTCTGATAAGAATGCCCCTCTTTTCGAACAATTTGACAGTCTTACCCAGGAGTCCTCAGTGATAGTGGAGGGGAAAGTTAGAGAGGAAAAGAGAGCTCCTGGAGGATATGAGATCGATATTGAAAATATTGAAATTTTTTCTATCTCAGAGGATTATCCCATAGCTCCCAAGGAGCACGGGATAGCATTCCTTATGGAAAATAGGCATCTCTGGCTGAGATCTTTAAAGCAAAATGCTATATTGAGAATAAGAGCTAACATAATTAGAAGCATAAGAGAGTTTTTTGATAGTAGAGGGTTTGTTCTTTTTGATGCACCAATTTTAACTCCTTCGGCTTGTGAAGGAACTACCTCTCTTTTCGAAACCCAATATTTTGATCAAAAAGCTTATCTTACGCAGAGCGGGCAACTCTATGCAGAAGCAGGAGCCATGGCTCTGGGAAAGGTTTATACCTTTGGTCCCACTTTCAGGGCTGAAAAGAGCAAGACAAGAAGACATCTCATGGAATTTTGGATGATAGAACCTGAGGTCGCTTTTGCTGAATTGAAAGATATTGTGGAGCTTGCAGAAGATCTGGTGGAGTACATTGTTTCAAGTGTCTTAGAAAGAAATAGAAAAGAGCTGGATGTTCTTGAAAGAGATATTAAGCCTCTTGAAAAAGTAAAAAAGCCTTTTCCTAAAATTACATATACTGAAGCGATAAAAATTTTGAAAGAGAAGGGGGAGAGTATTGAATGGGGGGATGAGCTGGGAGGAGATGAGGAGACCATAGTGTCGGAATCCTTCGACAAGCCCGTGGTAATCACCCATTACCCTTCAAAGATAAAGGCTTTTTATATGCAACCAGATCCCTCGAATCCAGAACTTGCCCTCTGCATGGATATGATTGCACCCGAAGGATACGGAGAGATAATAGGAGGAAGTCAGAGAATACATGACCTGAATTTGCTCTTAAAAAGAATAGAAGAGGCAGGGCTTCCAAAAGAAAGTTACGAATGGTATATAGATTTAAGAAGATATGGAACAGTCCCTCATTCAGGTTTTGGTCTCGGTCTTGAAAGGACTGTTTCCTGGATTTGTAAACTATCCCATGTGAGGGAGGCGATCCCATTTCCGAGGATGCTTTATAAAATTTATCCATGAAATCAGTTGGAATAATTTCCCTGGGTTGCGCAAAGAATCTGGTGGATTCAGAGGTTATTTTAGGAATTCTATCTTCCAGGGGTTATAAAATTGTTAATGAACAGAATCTGGCTGATCTCATAATTATAAACACATGTGGCTTTATAAAGGATGCAAGAGAAGAATCCTTTCAAGCCATAGAGGAAACCATCGGAAATAAAGGAAATAGAAAAGTGGCAGTAGTGGGTTGCCTTGCTGAGATGATGAAGGAAAGAATAAAGGAGAAGTTTCCTGAAATTGATTACATTGCGGGAGTGAATGATGTGGAAAGAATTGCGGACATATTGGAGGGAGAGGAGCCTTTTTACGAAATTCCTTACATATATTCCCACAATTCTCCGAGAATTCTTTCCACCCCAAAGTCCTGGGCTTACATAAAAATTTCTGAGGGATGCTCCCATAAATGTTCTTTTTGTTCCATTCCTAAAATAAAAGGTCCTATGAGATCCAGATCTGTAGAATCAATATTTGAGGAAGCGGAGAGACTTTCGGAGGAGGGGGTAAGGGAGATCAATCTTATATCTCAGGATTCCACATCCTTCGGAAAGGATAGAAATTCAAGTATAGTTGAGCTTCTAAAAAAAATGATGAAATTGAAAAAATTAAAATGGATAAGGGTTCTTTATGCATATCCTGAAGAGGTTACAGAGGAGTTTCTTGAAATTATTAAGGAAGGAAAAGTTGTTCCATACCTCGATATCCCATTTCAACACTCTCATCCTGATATACTCAAGAAAATGGGCAGAAGTATGGATGGGAAAAGGGCAATAAAATTTATTGAGAAGATAAGAAAAGAGATTCCTCATATAACAATTAGAACATCTTTGATAGTAGGATTTCCTGGAGAAGGGGAGGAGGAGTTTAAGGATCTTTTTGAGTTTGTAGAAAAAGCAAGATTCGACAGATTGGGGATTTTTACATATTCCCTGGAAGATGGGGTTATGGCAAGTATTTACGGAGACCCTATTCCAGAGGAGGTGAAGGCGAAAAGAAAAGAGTCTCTCTTTTTACTTCAACAGGATATAAATCTTGAAAAGAACGCTGAGTTAATTGGGAAAGAGATAGAAATAATTGTTGAAGGAACCTCTGCGGAAAATCCTCAATATTTAATAGGAAGAGCCAAAAGTCAAGCACCAGAGGTGGATGGTTTTGTGATTGCTCGCAAAAGCGAAAATATTGGAGATTTTGTGAATGTTAAAATAGAGAAGATTGGACCATATGATTTATTTGGGAGGGTAATTTGAGATTTTTGACACTTTCGGTCACCACCTTCTTAGGAATTGGTTATTTGCCCATTATGCCAGGGACTTATGCCTCTCTTTCGGTGATAATTACTTATTCTTTTGCCTTGGGTGAAACTTCTTTCTATTTTCAGATTTCAATTATATTATTTTTATTTTTAATTGGGACGATTTTTTCCACAAAGGCAGAGACGATCTTTGATAAAAAGGATCCAAAGCCTGTGGTGATAGATGAAGTGGTTGGGCAAATGATCTCTGTTTTTTTGGTCTCTTCGAGAATCCTGCCTCTGGCAATTGGTTTTATTCTTTTTCGAGTCTTTGATGTTTTGAAGCCATTCCCTTGCTTTCAGGCTCAGAAGATGAAGGGAGGATTAGGAGTGATGTTGGATGATGTTTTTGCTGGAATATGGGCAAATTTAATTTTAAGGGTGATAATGAAAATTTTTGAGATTTAAAAATGAGAGCAGAATTTATAGGAGTTGGTTCTGAACTCCTTGTTTCTCTAAAGCCTGAGACCAATTCTCTTCACATTTCTCAGAGGTTGGAAGAGTGTGGGATAAGACTTGCTTTCAAGACAATATGCGGAGACCATGAGGAAGATATTGTAAGTGCTCTCAAAACAGCAAGATCCAGGGTTCAGCTTGTTGTAATAACAGGAGGGCTTGGTCCTACAGATGACGATTTAACAAGGCAAGCTCTTTCAAAATTTCTTGGAAGGAGGCTAATTTTTAAGGAAGAGATTGTGGAGAGAATAGCCGGAAGATACAGAATGCGCGGTAAAGAGATGCCAGAAATAAACATAAGGCAGGGATTTGTGATTGAAGGGACTGAAGTGATACCCAATCCTGTGGGAACAGCTCCAGGGATGTGGATCCAGGAGGAAGCTCTCATTATAGTAGTTCTTCCAGGACCTCCTGCTGAAATGATACCTATGTTTGATTCTTATGTTCTCCCAAAATTGAGAGAGATTTCTCCTTATTTTTTTTCCAAAGCTAAAATAAATGTAGTAGGTATGTTTGAGTCAGAAGTGGATTCTCTTATAGCTGAAATATCCAAAAAAGCGAAAAATACATCAATTTCAGTTCTTGCTACACCAGGAATAATAGAGATTCATATTCTCTCCAGATCCAAGAGATCTGTGGAGGATGCATACGATATGGCAAATGAGGTAAAAACAAGAATCAAAGAAGTTCTCGGAGAAAATGTTTTCTCAGAAGGAGAAAGTTTGGAAAAGGTTGTAGGAGAGCTATTGAGAGAGAGAAGGGAGACTTTATCTGTGGCTGAGTCCTGCACAGGAGGTCTTTTATCCAGCAGGATCACTGATATTCCAGGAAGTTCTGATTATTTCGAAAGAGGATTCATAGTTTATAGTAATATCTCAAAAATAGAGAATCTTGGTATTCCTGAGGAATTGATTGTAAAGGAGGGAGCGGTGAGCCAGCGAGTTGCGAGAGAGATGGCAAGGAGAGTGCGCGAAATATCAGGAACGACTTACGGGATAGGAATAACAGGAATTGCAGGCCCTGGTGGCGGTTCAGAAGAAAAACCAGTGGGCACTGTTCACATAGCAGTTTCATGGAGTGGAGGAGAGATACACACAAAGAATTATTTCTTTGGAACAAGAGAACAGATAAAGATTCAATCAGTGATAAAAGCTCTGGATATGTTGAGAAGAGGTATTTTAAGTAGGGATAAAAAATGAGAGTTTTTATTGCCATAGAGCTTCCCTCAGAGATTAAAAAAGAAATTAGTCATTTAACAGAGAAACTTGCGAATACTGGAGCAAGAGTGAGTTGGGTTAAAAAGGATTCCATTCATCTTACCTTGAAATTTCTTGGAGAAGCTGAGGAAAAAGTTTTAAGGGATGTAAAGGAGAGGCTTGAAAAACTTTCTGTGAGAATGGAGAGCTTCAGAATAGAAATGGAAGGAACAGGATGGTTTCCAGAAAATGTTTCAAACCCCAGGGTTCTCTGGATAGGAGTGAAGTATCCGGAGCAACTGAAGACATTGTGGAAGGAAGTGGAAAGGGAGATGGGAGAGATTGGATTTAAAAAAGAAGAAAGAGATTTCTCACCTCACATAACCATTGGCAGGGTTAAAGGGAGAGAAGGAATTGGAAACGTCCTTGAGATTTTAAAGAAATTTAAAAACCATAGTTTTGGTGAGACTCAGGTTAAAGACTTGGTTCTTTTCCAGAGCATTTTGAAACCAGATGGTGCAGAGTATATACTCCTAAAAAGATTTCCCTTAAAAGCTTAGAATGACTTGAATAAAAAACAAGAAAATGTAAAATTTGATTTGGAATGAAGAATTTGATTTTATTTGTTCTTTTTTTCCTTTTGGGAGCTATTCCTTTTGGATGGATAATCTACAAAATTACTGCGAATAAGGACATAAGAAAGGAAGGAAGTGGAAATATTGGGGCAGCAAATGTTTACAGACTAAAAGGAAAAGTTTATGGAATAATTGTTCTTATGTTAGATGCATCGAAAGGATTATTAGCTGTTTTGATTTCTAAATATGCTTTTAAAGATCCCTTATTTTGGTCTTTGTCAGCCCTATTTACTGTTTTAGGTCATATTTTCTCTCCTTTCTTATCTTTCAAAGGAGGAAAGGGTGTTGCCACTGCTATGGGTGCCTTAGCTGTTATATCTCCAAAAGCTTTTCTTATATCCTTGCTTCCCCCCATAATTTTACTTTTTGGAACAAAGATTGTTTCAACAGCCTCCATGGCTTATTCTCTCCTTTATCCTATTACATTTTTATTCATGGAAAAAACTTATTCAAGTTCTATACCCATCTTTTTAATAAGCCTACTAATTTTATACAGACATAAAGATAATATCCAAAGATTGATAAAGAAAAAAGAGAGAAGGATCGAGATTTAAAATGAAGGTTTCTGTGATTGGTGGAGGAGCATGGGGAACAGCTTTCTCTATATATTCAGCCTCTATCGGTCATTCGGTCTCTATTTGGGTGAGAGAAAAGGATTTGGTGGAAGAAATGAGAAAAAAAAGAGAGAATTCCTATTTTCTACCAGGGATAAAAATTCCTGATAATTTGAGAATTTACAATGAGATAGAAGATTCTCTCAAAGGGAATGATATAGTTTTCTTTGCAGTTCCTTCAAAATTTGCAAGAAGTGTTTTGGAAGAAATGAAGAAATACAAAGAAGAGATTCCTGTTTTGGTAAGTCTTTCAAAGGGACTTGAGGCTGGGACTCTTAAAAGAGTCTCCGAGATAGCAGAGGAATTGGTTGGGATAAGAAATGTTGCTGTGCTTTCAGGTCCATCATTTGCGAAAGAAGTGGCTCAGGGTAAACCCACTTCATGTGTTGTGGCTTCAAGGTCTGAGAAAATCTCCATAATGGTTCAGGGAAGTTTCTCTTCTGAGAGCATGAGACTTTATAGGAGTGACGACATTTTAGGGGTAGAACTTGCAGGAGCTTTAAAAAATGTTATTGCTATCTCAGCTGGGATAGCGGTAGCTTTAGAGCTTGGAATGAATGCTCTTGCGTCTTTAATTACAAGGGGAATTGCAGAAATGGTCAGATTAGGAACAAAAATGGGAGCTAAGAGAAAAACCTTCTATGGTCTTGCAGGAATGGGAGATTTGATTCTGACATGCACAGGAGAATTGAGCAGAAATAGAAGATACGGAATGGAGCTTGCGAAGAGGAGAGCTGAAGTGATATCCCTGGATGGACAGGTGGCTGAAGGTGTTACTACTGCTAAGGCAGCATTCTTTCTTTCAAAAAAGTTAGGCGTGGAAATGCCAATAACTGAGGAGGTATACAGAGTAATTTATGAGGGAAAGGATCCTTTTCTCTCCATTAAAGATCTTATGAGGAGAAGTTTAAAAAAAGAATGAGATACTCAATAATTTATGTTTTAAATGGCGAAGAGAAGAGGCATGTTATTGAAAAGGAGAAAATTACTATTGGGAGACTTTCAGATAATGATATTTCTATTCCTGACTCTACTGTTTCACGATATCATGCTGAGATAGTAAAATTTGGAGATAGTTTTGTTCTTAGAGACTTGGATAGTAAAAATGGCAGTTATGTGAATTCTGAGAGAGTTCTGGAGGCTTTTCTAAAAGATGGAGATCTCATTACCCTTGGCAAATTCGAAATGAGATTTGAAATTATAAAAGATGTTAGGATAGTAGAGGAAACCCCAGAGAGTTCTGCAATAAGCACAGCGAAATCTGTCAGAGAATTTATCCCTTCTTTAGAAGAGAAAGTCATGGAAGAGAGGCGGATAGAATACCTTGCACCCCTTGTCAAACTTGGAAAAAGTTTGATTCTTTCCCGTTCTCTCGACGAGATACTTCAGAATTGTATGGATACTATTTTTGAGTTAATCCCTGCTGATAGGGCATCTATTATTTTTTATGATCCTTTTAAAGATGCTCTTATACCTCAACTTACAAGGGAAAGAGGAAAGACATCTGAAACCCTTACCATAAGCAAGACCATTGCTATGAAATGTGTGAAAGAGGGGCTTGCGATTCTTGTTACTGATGCCCCTCTTGATCAGAGATTTGCTGGTGCAGAGAGCATCCTCATTTATGGAATAAAATCTGCAATTTCTGTTCCCCTTTGGCTTCAAAATTCCACTTTAGGACTGATCTATGTGGATTCCACAGAGCCGAACAGAATTCTTGGGAATGAACATATGGAAATTCTATCAATACTTGCTAACTACTCAGCCATAGCTATTGAACAGTTCAGAGTTTCTCAGAAACTTTTAGAAGAGATGAAGATAAGGTCAAGACTGGAAAGATATCACTCTCCTTCCATTGTTTCAAGACTAATGGAGCTCACTCAACTACAGCCCTCTTTTCAGGAGATGGAGGTCTCGGTTTTGTTCATGGACATTGTGGGATTCACATCTATTGCTGAAGAGTTGGAGCCTTCAGAAGTGGGAAATTTCCTTAACAAGTTCTTCTCTGAAATGACAAAGATAGTTTTTGAATACGAAGGAACCCTCGACAAATATATAGGAGATGCGATAATGGCTGTATTCGGCGCACCTTTTCCACAATCAGATCATGCTCGGAGAGCAGTGAAAGCTGGGCTTGAAATGATTAAGAGAGCAGAAGAAATCACAAGAAAAGGGGTTATAGGAAGAGAGGTGAGAATAAGAATAGGAATCAATTCAGGAAGAGTGGTAGTGGGAGATTTTGGTTCACCCATGAGAATGGAGTATACTTGCATTGGAGATACAGTAAATGTGGCATCCAGGATCGAAAGCTCAGTAGCTATGCCAGGAAAGGTGATAATTGGTGAGGGCACTTTCCATCTCATAAAAGATAAATTCAATTGTGAATATATTGGCTCTAAAAAACTGGAAGGACTAAGAAAGGAGGTAAAAGTATGGGAAGTAATAGGAGAAAAATAATTTTAATTTCTGCTCTTTTCTTTTTTTCATTTATTGGATGTTCTTCAAGAAGAGCTTTAGATATTCAGAGGGAGAGGGATCCAAATTATCAATACAGTCTCGGAGCTTTCTACCTTAACGAGGGTAAACTTGACTCAGCAACGACTCATTTTAACAAGGCAATTTCTCTTGAGCCGAGACATTATCTTTCCATCCATGGTTTAGCAATTGTTTGCATTATGAGGGGAGAGATAGATAAAGCGAGTAAATATTTAGAAGAGGTTCTTAGAATTCAACCATCCTTTACTGAGGCACGCAACTATCTTGGTGTGATATATCAGGCAAAAGGTGATCTGGAAAGAGCAAGGGAAGAGTTCCAGAAGGTGGTTTCGGATCCAAAATATCCTACCCCTGAAAATGCTTATTTCAATCTTTCTGGTATTGAGCTTGCTAAGAAGAACTGGAAGGAGGCTCTCTCTTATATTGAGATGGCAATACAAAAAAGGAGAAATTTTGCAATTGCTTACAATAGAAAAGGGCTTATTTTGAAAGAACTTGGGCAAATGGATGAGGCAGAGGAAAGTTTCAGAAGGGCGGTTAACCTTGTTCAGGATGATTCTGAATTCAATTACAACCTTGCAGAAATTCTTATCAAGAAAGATAAAAAAGATGAAGCGAGGGAGATTCTCCTCAAGATACTTCCTAAGACTACAGATGGGGAAATGAAGAAAAAAATTGAGAATCTATTGAAATCAATTTTTTAGGATATATAATATATAATTGTGAAAAAACAAAATGCAAAAAAACAAAGGCTTCCGAAAGCCTCTGTTAATGAAAGGAGGTAATTATGGAACCAACAAAACGAGTAGGTAACTTCTTAATCTTTAAGGAAAAAAGAGAGGATATTCTGGGAAAAGAATTTAGAGCTGGCTGGATTGAAGATGAGAAGTTGCAGAAGATAATCTCTCTGGTTGCTGTAAAAGAGGTGCTTACTAAGAATGAAGAGCTATTAAAGAAGTTCTCTGAAGGGATGAGAGAAGTTGCTAACCTTGTGGATCCAAAGGTGGTAAGAGTGCTTGGATTTGGAGCCATAGGAGATCAGATCTTTATCTCAAGGGAATATGTAAGAGGCGAAACTCTGGCGGATATTTTGATTAACTCCATATCTGAGAAAAATTATATGCCTCTTGATATAGCTTTATTTCTTTTTTCTCAGATTGCATCTGCTCTTGAATATGTTCAGGGTTTCAAATTAGAAGCTCAGAGGATGTTTCATGGATTTTTGAATCCCTCTGATGTTCTTGTATCCTATGATGGGGTGGTAAAGATAAAAAACTTCATGGTTTACCCTATTCTTGAAAACTTCTCATATGAGAGAAACTCAGTGACAAAACTTTATGAAAGATATCTTACACCTGACCATAGAAGTGGGTTTCCTATAACTTTTAGCACTGATATTTATTCCTTCGGCATGATGTTATTTGAGTTTTTAACTGGAACTCCCTTCGAATTTAAAGAGGGTGAGAGTTTAAGAGAGAAGATTGAAAATGCGAGACTTCTCTTTCCATATAAGGACTCATCAGGAATTCCACCCTCCCTTAAGAATTTTCTCATGCGAGCGCTTTCTCCCAATCCT
>FWPU01000945.1_pt1 | contig 91044 bp, 96 predicted proteins | sample 2228361 | NCBI WGS metagenome assembly FWPU01 (sample SAMEA103939777, study PRJEB20133) | metagenome
GCGCGGGCGCGCTCCGTCGGCGTCGGTGCCCGCCAGCGCCACGATGGCGACGATGAACAGCACCAGGGAGACCGTCTCGATCACCGTCTGCGTGATGGCGATGTCGGGCGCGCTGAGGAGGAGGTAGACTAGGCTGACCGTGTAGCCCACCGTCCCCAGCGCCAGCACCGCGCCCAGGAGCGGCCGCAGCCGGGCGGCCGCCACCGAGGCGGTCATGGCCACCAGCACCGCAACGGTGGGGCCGGCCTCCAGCCCCGCCGGGCGCAGCGACGCGGCCACGCCCGTGTGCATCAGTCCGGCGGTCAGCAACGCCAGGGTCGCCGTCACGATGTAGATCAGGTAGTGCCGCAGGCGGCCGGTCATATAGGCGTTCGTGATGGAGCGGGCGGCCTGCAGGGTCCCCGAGGCCAGCCCGTCGTACAGCCGGCCGGTGCTCAGCGGCCGCATCGTCTCCGCCAGGCCGCGGGCCATCGGCTCCACGCGCAGAAGCCCCAGCCCGGCGGCGACGGAGAACCCGGTGGCGGCCAGCGGTTTCCACCCCAGCCCGTGCCACAGGGCGACCGCCTGCTGCACACCGCCTGCCGCCTGCGCGGCCACGGCGGCGAGCCGCTCCAGGATGCCGGGCGCCAGTCCGAAGGCCAGCGCCATGGCGGCCAGAACCGCCGTGGGCCCCCAGAGCACCGCGGAGGGTTCGTGCCCGCCCGGCGCGGAGGGTCTGTATCTTCCCGCCGGGGAGGCTGCCGGCCATGGCCTGCGCGCCGCGCGGCGGGTCCCGCGGCCGCCCTCCGAGCGGGGGTCGAGGAACACCGCCAGGAACCGCGCCCCGTACGCCAGGGCCAGCGCCCCGGAGAGAACGACGACGGCTGCCGCCGGCCACGCGTGCGGCAGGAAGGCATCGACGGCGGCTTCCTTGCCGAGGAACCCGCCGAGCGGGGGAAGCCCGGCCATGGAGAGAGTCGCGACGACCGCCAGCGCGAAGGTGAGCGGCATGGTGCGCCGCAGCCCGCTGACCCGCCACAGCTCGCGGGCCCCGGTCTCGTGCTCGACAATGCCGGCTACGAGGAAGAGCGCGCCCTTGAAGGCCGCGTGGTTGAGCATCCAGACCATGGCCGCGGCCACGGCCTCGGGCGTCCCCCGCCCCAACAGCGCCGTGGCCAGCCCCAGCGCGCCGACGGTGGAGTAGGCCAGCAGCGCCTTCAGGTGCGTCTGCACCAGGGCCAACCCCGCGCCCACAAGCAGGGTGGCCAGGCCCACGGAGGTGACCACGCCTGTCCACAGGGGTGTGCCGCCCAGGACCGGCAGCAGCCTCGCCAGCAGGTAGATTCCGGCCCAGACCATGGTGGCGGCGTGCAGGTAGGCAGACACCGGGGTGGGTGCCACCATGGCCGAGGGCAGCCAGAACTGAAAGGGCACCTGGGCGGACTTGGTAAAGGCCCCCAGCAGCAGCAGCGTGAGGATGGCTGGATAGCGGCTGTCGGCCCGGATCGCACCGGCGCGATCCACGAGCGCGCTGAGCTGCCACGTCCCGCCGGCCTGCGCCAGCAGCACCATGCCCGCCAGCATGGCCACACCGCCGGCGGTGGTCACGATGAATGCCTGCACCGCTCCGGCCCTGGCGGCGGGGTCCTCGTTTCTGTAGCCGATGAGGAAGAACGATGTCAGGCTGGTGAGCTCCCAGAAGACGTAGAGGAGCACAAAGTCGTCGGCCAGCACCACGCCCAGCATGGAGCCCATAAAGAGAAGCATCATGGCGTAGAACCTGCCCAGCTCCGCCTCCCGCGGCATATAGGCCGCCGAGTAGACGTAGATGATCAGGCCGACGCCGGCGATGAGGAGGGAAAAGAGCAGGGCCAGGCCGTCCAGGTGCAGCGCGTAGCGGATGTTCAGATGGGGGAGCCAGGCCGATGAGAGGCGCACCGTCCGGCCGCCCAGCACCGCGGGGGCGAGGGCGGCGACAGCAACGAGCACTCCCGCCGGTGCCGCGGCGGCGACCCACCCGGGATGCGCGCGACTCCGGCCGGCCAGGACGCCGGCCAGGGGCGCCATCAGGGCGGCGATCAGGGGTATGGCGCCAAGGAGGAGAGGCACTCCAGCGTTCGTCGCTGAACGGCCCGGCCGTGCAGGCCGGGCCACGCGCGCACCGCAACTACGGTACAGGACCCTGCCGGGGTGGTCAAGGCGACCAATCGCGCCAAATGTGGCGGTACCGACGTTACCGCGCCGCGGCACAGGAAGCGGCGATCACGGGTGGGAAGCTCTACCTGGCGGCATGGCTTCCCGCATCTCCGCGGGCTCGCTTGATTCCGGCGCTGCATGGCGATACGATGCGTGTGTACGGCGAGGAGGGAGTACTTTCTCCTCCGCGCAGCGAGCCTCTGTGCGATGGGACGGAGGCCGGAGGAGTTTCCAACTCCCGAGCCGGGGGCGAGCCGGCACGGCGAAGCTCCCCGGGGGCGCCCGAGATCGCGCGCGGAGAGCCGTTCCGGACGGCCCGCATCAGGGCGGCGCCGGGTGCCGGAACGGAATCAGAGTGGTACCGCGGGAAGATCCCGTCTCTGCAGCAGAGGCGGGATTTCGGTTTTAAGGGGGGTCGCATGCTGGAGCTCAAGGTGATCCGTCAACAGCCGGAGGTCGTCCGTGGGGCGCTGCGCGCCCGGGGCGCGGACGTCTCGCTGGTGGACCGCATCCTGGAGGTGGACAGGCGGCGGCGGGCGTTGCTCCAGGAGATTGAGACCCTGCGTGCGGAGCACAAGCGGGCTTCTGCGGAGATAGCCCGGCTGGATGGCGCCGCGCAGCAGGCGCGCATCGCCGCAGCGCGGGAGCTCTCCGAGCGGCTCGACGCCCGGGAGGCGGCGCTGCGCCAGGTGGAGGAGGAACTGGACCCGCTGCTGCGCCTGCTGCCCAACCTGCCTCACCCCAGCGTGCCCGTGGGGCCCGGCCCCTCCGGCAACGTGACGGTGCGCACCTGGGGCGAGCCGACGACTTTCGACTTCCCGCCGCGGGATCACGTGGAGATCGGCACGCGTCTGGGCATCCTGGACCTGGAGCGGGGGGCCAAGGTGGCCGGCTCGCGCTTCTACTACCTGGTGGGCGACGGGGCGCTGCTGGAGATGGCCCTGATGCGCTACGCGCTGGACGTGCTGCTGGCCCGCGGGTTCCTCCCGGTGATCACCCCCGTCCTGGTCAGGCCCGAGGTGATCACTGGGGCGTGGGGCGGCCCGCGGCTGGACCCGCTGCAGACCTACTACATCCCCGCGGACGACCTGGCGCTGATCGGGACCTCCGAGCACAGCCTGGCCGGCTACTACATGGACGAGGTGCTGGAGGGGGACCGTCTGCCCATCCGTCTGGCAGGCCTCTCCTGGTGCTTCCGCCGCGAGGCCGGGTCCTACGGCCGGGAAATCCGCGGCCTCTTCCGGGTTCACCAGTTCGACAAGGTGGAGATGTTCTCATACTGCCATCCCGACCGCTCCTGGGAGGAGCACGAGTTCCTCCTGTCTCTGGAAGAGGAAATCATGCAGGGGCTGGGGATCCCCTACCGTGTGGTGCTCCTGTGCACCGGCGACCTGGGACTGGCCTCAGCCAAGACCTACGACATCGAGGCGTGGATGCCCGGGCGCGGCGAGTACGGCGAGGTCACCTCCTGCAGCAACACCACCGACTTCCAGGCGCGGCGGCTGCGGGTGCGCTTCCGCACGGGGCGCGGGCGGACCGAGTTCGTGCACACGCTGAACGGCACCGCCATTGCCACCAGCCGCGCCCTGATCGCGGTGCTGGAGAACTACCAGCAGGAGGACGGCAGCGTGCGCGTTCCTCAGGTCCTGGTGCCGTACATGGGGGGGCGGGAGGTCCTCCTGCCGGCTGCAATCTGACGCCGACCTTGGAGCCGGAGAGGGGCGCGGCGTCAGGTCCTCGGGCGCGCTGCGGGTCAGCGCAGCGGCCGGCAGCTACTTGCTGTGCTTGTCCGCGACCTTGCTGGCGCCGTAGGCGTCGGGCTTGGTCACCGCGGCGAACCCCGAGCCGGTGACCATGCCGATGACCTCGCGGATGATGGTGCGGGTCTCACCACGCTCGCCCACGTCCAGGTGGATCTCCACCGGGAGCTGGGCGTGGCCGTTGCGGGCCAGCTCTCCCGCGATCCTGCTGGCCGTCTCCAGGCTGAGCGCGGTCTCGTAGAGAATCCGCTGCCGCAGGCTTTCCATCTTGCGGTTGCGCTGCTTGCGGTAGAAGTAGCGCCCCCCGTGCCCGACGCGGTGGACGACGATGGCCGTAACGAAGGTGGTCTCCTCCCCAAGCACCGAGTCCGTTCCGATGATGAGGTGGTACTGCTGCTCGGGGTCCTCCTCGATGTAGCCCACCAGGCGGCGGAACATCTCCTGGAAGCTCAGTTTCCCGTGCGTCGGGCTGTGGAACTCCATGGTCATCTTCCCTCACGCCAGTATAGTGGTCCGCTCAGCCCGCAGCAATCGCCGCGCGCCGCACCGGCCGCAGCAACCGCGCCGAGTTGCCCAGAATGCCCAGGTCGGGCAACGACTGCGCTGCTGCGGCCAGGATGAGGGGGAGGATGCCCAGGGAGGCCAGGGTCAGCCCGGCCAGGTTGTAAGCAGCGGTGAAGGCGATGTTCATCCGCACCACCCCCATGGTCCGCCGGGCGATCTGGAACAGCTCGGGGACGAGCGTCCAGTCGTCGCGCAGGAGGGCGGCGTGCGCGGCCTCAATGGCCACATCCGAGCCGGCCGCACCCATGGCAATTCCCACGTCGGCCGCCGCCAGGGCGGGCGCGTCGTTCACCCCATCGCCCACCATGACCACGGTGTGGCCCCGAGCCTGGTAGGCGCGGACCGCGGCGATCTTGTCCTCGGGGAGGAGGCGGGCGCGGCAGGCGACGCCCAGCTTCCGGGCCAGCGCCGCCGCGGCCTCCTCGGTGTCTCCCGTGAGCAGCTCGATATGCCGCACACCGAGGCGGCGCACCGCGGCCAGCGCGGCCGGGACCTCGGGCCGCAGGGTGTCGGCGGCAGCCAGCAACCCCACCAGCGCTCCGTCGCGGGCGACGTACAGCAGCGTCTTGCCCGCGGCCTCCAGGGCGGTGCCGACTCCCTCTGCGGCACCTCCACCGTCCGCGCGAGGCCCGTCCGGGCCGCCCGGTGGGACAAGGCGCCGGCTGCCCACCACCACCGTGTGGCCGTCGATGAGTGCCTGCACCCCCTGTCCGGGGAGGGCGGCGAACTCCTCCGGGCGCGCAAGCGGCAGGCGGCGGTCCCGGGCCGCGGCGCGCACCGCCTCCGCCAGCGGGTGCTCCGAGTAGCGCTCGGCGGAGGCGGCCAGGTAGAGCACCTCTTCCGGTGTGGCCCCGTTCAGCGGCACGACATCGGTGATCCGGGGCCGGCCCAGGGTCAGCGTGCCGGTCTTGTCGATCAGCAGCACGTCGGCGCGGGCCATGGCCTCCAGGTACCTGCCTCCTTTGACCAGCAGGCCTCGGCGGGCAGCGGCGCCCACAGAGGCCAGCACGGCGATGGGGGTGGCCAGGGCAAACGAGCAGGAGCAGGCGACGACCAGGACGGCGGCTGCGGCCAGCGGGTCGCGGCGGACTAGCAGGGTCATCGCCGCGATACCGGCCACGACAGGGAGGTAGTAGGCGGCAAAGCGGTCGGCGACGCGCTGCACCGGGGCGCGGTGCAGGTCGGCCTGCTCCACCAGGGTGAGGATGCGCGCGAAGGTGGTGTCCCGGCCGACGTGGGTGGCACGCACGCGCAGGCTGCCCAACCGCGCCGTGGTGGCGGCGAAGACCCGCGTGCCCGGCCCCGCTTCCACCGGCATCGACTCCCCGGTGATGGTGGCCTGTTCCACCGTGGCATGCCCGTCCACCACCTCGCCGTCCACCGGGATCCGCTCCCCGGGCCGCACCACCACCGTGTCGCCGGGGCGGACCTCGTCTACGGCCACCTCCACCTCGACGCCGCCGCGCTCCACGCGGGCGCGTTGCGGGGCCATTTTGGCCAGAGTGCGCAGGGCGCCGCGCGCCCGCTCGGCGGTGAAGCGCTCCACGTAGTCGCCGACCCGCATGAAGAAGACCACTACAGCGGCGCCGCCCCACTCCCCCACGGCCAGCGCGGCCAGCGCGCCCAGAGTCATCAGGGCATGCGACGTCACCTGGCGTCGCAAGGCCGCACGGGCCACGTTGCGGAAGACCGGGAAGCCGGCGGCCAGGACCGCTGCCGCGCCCACGGGCAGGGGGATGCGGGGGGTGAGGGCTTCCAAGAGGCCCAGCCACTCGCCCACCACAACCACGAAGAGGACGACGCCGAAGACGGTCCCCAGCAGCATTAGGATCGGTCGGTGATACCGCTGCTGAATGGAGCCCACGCGGGGGCTTCCTGTCTCACGTCGGACGTCTCCGGCGCAGTCGGAGCAGTCTGTGCCCCTAGCGGGGGTCTGGACCGTCTGTGCGCTATGCGTCACCGGGACGTCGGGAGCTCGTACCTGGTGCACTCGTAGACGCCCCTGGCCACATCGGCCAGCAGCTCGTCGGCCAGCCGGAGCAGCGCCTCCACGCGGGCGTCGCTCAGCTGGTACCGGACGTGTCGCCCGTAGTGCTCGGAGAGAACAAGGCCACAGTCGCGCAGGCAGGCCAGGTGGTTCGACGTGTTGGGCTGGCTCAGGCCTGTGGTAGCGGCGATCTCCCCGACGGTCAGCGGCCCGCGGCGGAGGGCCTCCATGATGGATAGGCGCGACGGATCGGCCAGGCCGCGGAAGAGCTTGGCCTTGATGGCGACTGCACTTCTCTGAGCGGTGATCAGCATCGTCGGGCTCCGTGGCACGAAGGTAATATCATGAGATAATGATATCACAATCCCGCCAGACCGCAACGAACACGCTGGAGCTGTCTGGCACGCGCGGACTTCTTGAGACGAGCCTGTTAGATCTCCCGCCTTCCTTCCAGGGCCTTGGCCAGTGTCACCTCGTCCGCGTATTCCAGGTCGGCGCCCACCGGCACACCGTGGGCGATGCGCGTCACCTTCACGCCCAGGGGCTTGAGGACCTTGGCCAGGTAGAGGGCCGTGGCCTCCCCCTCCGCCCGGGGGTTGGTGGCGACGATCACCTCCTGCACGCGCTCCCGGCGCACCCGATCCAGCAGCTCGGCGATCTTCAGGTCGTCGGGACCCACCCCGTCCAGCGGGGAGATCGCCCCGTGCAGCACGTGATACCTCCCCTTGACCTCGCGCGTCCGCTCCATGGCCACCACGTCCCGCGGGTCCTCAACCACGCAGATGATGCCGGGCGTGCGCTGCGGGTTGCTGCAGATGGCGCAGGGGTCGACGTCGGTGAGGTTCCAGCAGATGCTGCAGTAGCGGGTCTGCGCCCGCGCCTCCAGGATGGCCCGGGCCAGCGATTCCGCATCCTGTGACGACATGCGCAGGATATGGTAAGCCAGGCGCTGTGCGGTCTTTGGCCCGATGGTGGGCAGCTTGGTCAGGGCCTCGATCAGCCGGGCAAGTGGGGCGGCGTACATGTGCGTCGGCTAGAGGGTCATCCCGGGCAGGTGCAGCCCGCCCGTCACCGCCTTCATCCGCTCCTCCGCCAGCGCGCGGGCCTTGCGCTGCACCTCGTTGACGGCGGCGATGACCAGGTCCTGGAGCAGCTCCAGGTCGGCGGTGTCGACGGCCGCCGGCGAGATGGTCAGCGACTGCAGCTCGCCGTGCCCGTTGGCCACGGCGCTCACGGCGCCGCCGCCGGATGTGGCCTCGACGCGGGCCTCGGCCAGCTCCGCCTGCACGCGGGCCATCTCCGCCTGCAGCTTCTGTAACTGCTTCAGCATCTTGCTCATGTCGCGCACAGAAGATCCTCCACCGGCCAAACACGGTATGCGGCTAGCCGCCGCCGGACAGCGGCCGGACCTCCACCACCTGGCCGCCGAACAGCTCCACCGCCCGGGCCACGAGCGGGTCAGGATCCTCAGCGGGCACCGCGGGGACCGCTCCGTCCGCGGAGGCCGCGGCCGCCTCCTCTTGCACCTGGCAGTGCAGCACCAGCCGCCGGCCGAAGACGCGCTCCAGGGCCTGCTCCACGACCATGCGGTTCTCGGGGCGGTGCAGGCTCTCCGCGTGAAAGTTATACCCGCTGCGCAGGCCGACCACCAGGGTGTGGCCTCGCACCTCCAGAGGGACACCCTCGATGAGCAGGGCGTGGCAGAACATCTTCAGGCGCTTGACCTCCTCCAGCACCCGGGCCCAGCGATTGCGCACATCCTGCAGTGTGAGAGCCAGCGGGGCAGCCTCCTCCGCGGCCTTCGGCGGCGGGTCACGGCGGGGTGGAGCGTCAGGCGCAGGCTCGCGCCGCGGCGCCGTCCGGCGGGTGGGGGGCGCCTCGGCCGCGGGAGCGCGGGGGGGCCTGCTGCCGCTCTCCAGGGCATGCACCCGGGCCTGGAGACCCTCCAGGGTAGGGTCCATCTCGGGGCGGGCCAGGCGGATCAGGGCGATCTCCAGCAGCAGACGAGGCTGCGAGTGCGCCCGCGCCTCCACGTCGGCGTCGCTGAGGATCTTGGCCGCCCGCAGCAGGTCGGCCACCTCAGCGCCGGCGGCCTGCCGCAGCAGCGCGTCCAGGCGCTCCGAGGTGGTGTCGAGCACACCCGCGGGATCCTGCGCTACCTTGGCGATCAGCAGGTCGCGGAAGTGCTCCAGCAGCGTGCGCATGATCTGCCGACTCTCCTTCCCCTCGTCCAGCAGGCCGGAGACGATGCGCAGCACCTCCACCGGGTCGCGGCGGAGCAGAGCGTCTGCCAGGGCGAAAAGCGTCTCCTCGGCGGGCGCGCCCAGAATGGTCAGGATATCCTCGGTGGTGATCCCTTCGTCCTTGTAGGCGCCGAGCTGGTCCAGCACCGACTCGGCGTCCCGGACCGAGCCGTCGGCCAGACGCGCGATCTGCCGCAGCGCCCGGTCGTCGATGGCAAAGCCTTCGGCCCGGGCGATGCGGCGCAAGCGGGCTTCGATCTCCGCCAGGGGGACGCGGCGGAAGTCGAACCGCTGGCAGCGGGAGGCCACCGTGGCCGGGATCTTGTGTGGCTCGGTGGTCACCAGGACGAAGACGGCGTGCGGCGGCGGCTCCTCCAGCGTCTTCAACAGAGCGTTGAAGGCGCTGGTGGAGAGCATGTGCACCTCGTCGATGATGTAGACCTTGTACCGGCTCTCGGCCGGCGCCAGCACGATCTTTTCCTTCAGCTCCCGGATGTGGTCGACCTGGGTGTGGCTGGCTCCGTCTATCTCGATGACGTCCAGGCTGCTGCCCTGGTTGATGGCCTGGCAGACGGGGCAGGTGTTGTCCGGGTGGGGCGTCGGGCCCTGGACGCAGTTCAGCGCCTTGGCCAGGATGCGCGCCACCGTTGTCTTGCCCGTCCCGCGGTGGCCGGCGAAGAGGTAGGCGTGGGTAACTCGCCCCGCCTGGATGGCGTTCTGCAGCGTACGTGTGATGCGTTCCTGGCCGATGACCTCCTCGAAAGTCTGCGGCCGCCAGCGGCGGTAGACGGAGATGTGGGACACCGCGTCACCTCGGGGAAGACACTCGCTGAGTATTTCGACAGGAGAGCGACGCGGCCTGCCAGAAACCTGTGGAGGCATGCCTGGCGTTCCCTCCGTCCTTGTCATCTACTACGCCGCCGCCGCGCTGGCCGGTCTGTGGGTCCTGGTGGACGGGCGCACCCGCCTGGCGCATCGCCCGGCATGGGAGGTAGTCTTCTGGGCGCTGGGGGTGGCGATTCCGGCGACGCTGCCCATCTTCCTGCCCATGTACCTGCTGGGCAGCCGGGCTCCCGACCGGTCGGGGCTGTGGGGTCCCGCCGAGATCATAGGGATCGCCATCTTCTTCGGCCTGACCCTTCCCCTGGCCGCAGGGCTGGCCGGGTTGCGCCACGACGCCCTGACGTTGGGGGCGGTCTCCGCGGTGATCCTGGTGCAGAACGCCGGCTTCGTCCTCCTCAGCGTACTGGGCATCGCCGTCCGCTATCGTCTCCCTCTGGAGCGTCTGGGGCTGACCGCGCGCCGCTGGGGGCCCCTCCTGGCGGCCGGCCTGGTCGCCGGCGCCCTGATGGTGCCGGTGAGCGCTGTGGCGGAGCGGGCGGGGGTGGAGGTCTACGCGCTCCTGCGGGGACGGGAGGCGGCCCTGCGGCAGGCGGAGGTCGAACGCCGCATGGATCCCCTCAACCGCGTGCTGGAGGCGACGGAGGGCCCTGCGGCGACGGCGTGGCTGCTGGTACTGCTGGGGGTGGTCGTGCCCGTCGGTGAGGAGGTCTACTTCCGCGGGGTGGTCTACGGCGGCCTGCGGAACCGCTTCGGCCGGGGATGGGCCGTGGTGGGGAGCACCCTCTTCTTCGGGGTCGTCCACCGGCAGGTGGTGCATTTCCTGCCCATCGCCGTGCTGGGGCTGGTACTGGCGCTCCTCTACGAGCGCGCGGGAAGTCTCCTGCCGCCCGTTGCCGTGCACGCTGTGAACAACGTGGTCTCCGTCCTGGCCCGCATCTACGGCTGGGAGATCTAGCGCCTCAGGTCTGCTCCCGGTCCCCTGCGGCGGGTATGCCCATGATGTGGAAGCCGCTGTCCACGAAGATGATGTTGCCGGTGACGGCCCGGGCCAGGTCGCTGGCCAGGAAGACGGCCACGTCCCCCACATCCTCCTGGGTGATGTTGCGCCGCAGCGGGGCCACCTCCTCGGTCAGGTCGCGCAGCCGGGAGATGCCCTTCACCGCGCTGCCGGCCAGCGTCTTCACGGGCCCGGCGGAGATGGCGTTGACGCGGATCTGCTGGGGTCCCAGTTGGGCGGCCAGGTAGCGCACCTCCGTCTCCAGCGCCGCCTTCGCCACAGCCATGACGCTGTAGCCGGGGACCACGCGCTCCACGGCGTTGTAGGTCAGGGTGAGGATGCTGCCGCCATTGGTCATAAGCCGCGAGGCGTGCCGGGCCACGGCGATGAGGGAGTAGGCGCTGACGTCCATGGTCAGCGCGTATCCGCCGCGGCTGATCTCGTGGAAGGGGCGGGTCAGCTCCTCGCGGCCGGCAAAGGCGATGCAGTGCGCCAGCGCGTCCAGCCGCCCCCACCGCTGCGCCAGGCTGTCGAACGCCGCCGCCAGTTGCTCGTCCGACTGGACGTCGCACGGCAGCGTGATGAACCGCTCGCGGCCGCCCAGGCCGTCCAGCAGCTCGTCCAGGTTCTCCTTCAGGCGGTCGTTCTGGTAGGTGAAGGCCAGCTCCGCCCCCTCCCGGTGGAAGGCGGTGGCGATCCCCCAGGCGATGCTGCGCCTGTTGGCCACACCCATGATCAGGGCGCGTTTCCCTGCCAGCAGCATGATTGACACTCCTCCCCTTCCCGGGGTATTCGACGCCGTCCGGCCCGTATCCCGGCCGGGTGCTCCACCCCCGGCATGGTCCGGCCTGGCGAAGCGGTTGCCGCGCATTTCCGGCCTCCGATACAATGCATTGGGTGCCGTAAGGGCCTGTAGCTCAGCGGGCAGAGCGCCGGGCTTTTAACCCGGGCGTCGGGGGTTCGAGTCCCCCCAGGCCCTCCAGGGAGAACATGGGTGGGAGGCGGGCGGCGCGGCAAAGAGTGGGATTCCGCCCGGGCCCTCGGTCGGAAACACTCGTTGTCCTGGCGGTCGCCCTTGCGCTTCTGACGGCGGCCGTTTCTGCAGTAGGTGTCCCGGCCGCGCCTGCGCCCTCTTCTGATCCCTACGCGGTCCAACGCCGGCGGATGGTGGAAGAGCAGATAAGGACCCGCGGTGTCACCGATCCGCGCGTCCTCCGGGCTATGCTCACCGTGCCCCGCCACCGCTTCGTCCCCGACGAGTACCTGTCCCAGGCGTATGCCGACCGGCCGCTGCCCATCGGGTACGGCCAGACCATCTCGCAGCCGTATATCGTAGCGCTGATGTCCGCGGAGGCCGACGTCTCGCCCGGCGAACGCGCCCTGGAGGTCGGGACCGGCTCGGGCTATCAGGCGGCCATCCTCGCCGAGCTGACCGACCGGGTCTACACCATCGAGATCATCGAGCCGCTGGCCCGGGCGGCCGCGCGGAGGTTGCGGGATCTGGGCTATGGCCGCGTGCGCACCCGCACCGGGGACGGGTACCTGGGCTGGCCGGAGGCTTCTCCGTTCGACGCGATCCTGGTGACCGCCGCTCCGGACCACGTCCCGCCGCCTCTGCTCGCCCAGCTGAAGGAGGGTGGTCGCATGGTGGTCCCGGTGGGCCCGCCGGGCCTGGTGCAGACCCTGTGGCGGATCACCAAGAAGGGCGGAAAGCTGGAGTTCACCAACCTGGGACCCGTGCTCTTCGTCCCCCTCGTCCGGCCGTAGCCGCGGGCCAGGCGCCTGCGGCCGCAGCGACAAAGCCGGCGCCCAGGTAGGCCAGCCCGCCGAGAGCCAGCACCGTCCGGAAACCCCACTGTAGCTGCAGGACGGCCGCGACCACCGCGCCCACCACCGAGGCACACCCGTTGATGCCCCATGCCCACGGGACGAGCGCGGGGTCGTGGCGGCCGAGGAAGCGGATTCCCGCCGGAAAGGGCATGCCCATCATCACCCCGGGCGGCAGGACGGTGGCGCCGATGACGGCGACGCGGGCGGCGGCGGGCAGACCGAGGCTCGCCTGGAGGAGGCGCGGCAGGATCCAGGCGACCAGCAGGATGGCCGCTGCCAGCAGCGGGAGCACGCGTGAGGCCGGCGGGCCCCAGCGGTTGCCGGCCAGGCTCCCCAGCCCGGAGGCGACAAGCAGCATGGCGAGGATGGCCGCCACGGCGTACGTGGGAAACCCCAAGAGGAGGACCATCTGCTGCAGCAGCGGCACCTCGACGAACAGGTAGGCGAATCCCAACGCCAGGAAGTAGGCGAAGATCCCGGTACGGGGCAGCCGGACACCCGGAGGGGCGGATGGCGGGGAGAGACCGCCGGGGCGGAGGTGCAGCGGCACCAGGATCAGGCCCGCTGCCAGCGCGCTGAGGACGACGAGGAGGGCGAGGAGCACCAGGTACCCCCCGCCTCCGAATGGCTGCCAGGTGCGCCCCAGGCCGGCCAGGATCTGGGGGACCTGGCTCCAGCGGAAGAAGTGGAAGAAGAACGGCCGGTCGTCGCGGATCGGGCCGACCTCGAAAGCGTACCTGCGCAGGAAGGTGCGGCGCTGCTGAGGGTCCAGCAGGGCGGTGAACGCCTCCCGGTGCAGGTCCACGGGGAGGACGTGGTAGCGATTTGCCAGGGCGGGGGGAAGGCCCGGCGCGTATGTGATGTCGAAGCGCCGCGCGGAGGCAAACGCGCGCAGCGCCGCCACGTCCCCCGCGGTGAATCCCCCGGGCTTTATCAGGATGGTCAGGGTGTTCAGGGACCGGAGCGCGGCCAGGCGATCCGCGGCAGGCTGCCCGGATTCCTCCAGCGCGGCCACCGCCGCCACCCACACGCGGACCTCCTCGCTCGGCGGGGTCTGTATCCAGCGGGAGATCACAAGCACCCCTCCCGGGGCCAGCCTCCGAAGGTAGTCGCCGAAGGCCTCCACGGTGTAAAGGTAGTGCTCGGCCAGCGAGTACGTCCCCGAGGCGACCACCTGGAAGGACTCCTGAGGCGGGACCTGGATGACCTGGAACCGCTCGAGACTGCGGCGCAGGTAGGTGCGGGGGGTCTCGGTGACGATGCGGACCCCGTCCCGCTCCGGCCTCAGAACCTCACCGGCGAAACGCTGCGCCGCTTCCACCAGAAGCGGGTTGCCCTCCACCACCGTAACCCGAGAGGCATTGTGGGCGAGGGCACTCAAGACCTCCACGCCGACCCCGACTACGAGGACGCGCCCGGAGGCCAGGCGGTAGGCCGCCGCCGTCGGGAGGTAATCGGTGAACTCGGCGTCGACCGCGGCGGGCAGGGCGCGCAGGCCGTCGCCGTCCACGGTGGCGCCCGGCAGCGGCGGCGCCGCGCCCGGGTAAAGGTAGCTCAGCCCGGGTGCGGACCGCAGGGCAGATGAGCGCACCACGTCCACGCGCGAGACCGCATTCCGGCCGGTGTACTCCACGCGCGCGTCCGGGAGGCGCCGCAGCTGGCTGAGCGCCTTGTACGGAGAAAGGGGGAGGTCCGCCGGTGCGGCCGCCACCCCGGCCAGGGCCGCTGCTCCCACCAGGGCCGCGGCGACCGCGAGACGGGTCGCCGGGCGCGCATGGGGCGCGGGCCGGGCCGCCGCCAGGGCCGCAGCGCCTGCGGCCCCGACCGCAGCCGCCGCCATCATGCTGCCCGCCCCGCCAAGCCGGAGCACCGCCACCGCCGCGGCGGCACCCGCTGCCGAGCCGAGGAAAGAGGCTGCATAGAGCGAGTTTGCCCGTTCGGGGAACGCGGCTAGGAGGGTGCCCACGGCCAGACCCACCCCGAGGAACGGCAGGGCGAGCACGGTCACCTGTGCGGCCAGGTAGAGGAACTGGCGCGGCTGCAGGGGCAGCAGGTAGGCGTCGAACGGGACCACCGTGAGGACCGCCAGGGCCAGGGCGACGGAGGGCACCACGGCCAGGGCGCTCCACGTCGCCGTCCGCAGGGGCGACCGGAGGAGGGCGGGGACTACGGTAAGGGCCGTGCCGCTGGCCCCAAAGCCCAGCAGCCCCAGCCCCACCGCCATGAAGGCAAAGTGGTACCACTGGCTGACGGAGAAGACGCGGGTCAGCGCCAGCTGCAGCAGCAGCCCTGCGGCGGAGACCAGCGCGATGCCCAGGTTGCTATGGTGCGGGCTTGACGATGTGGCCACAAAACCATACTATGTGACTACAGTCGGCCTGCGCAAGGAGCCGGAGGTCCATGGCCAGCGTGGGTGTCAGGGAGTTGAAGACGCATCTCAGCCGCTACCTGCGCCGCGCGCAGCGCGGGGAGCGGATCATCGTCACCGACCGCACCCGCCCGGTCGCCGTCATCGGACCGGTCGCCTCCGGCCGCGTGCTGCCCCGAGTGGAGCGGCTTCTGGAGGAGGGGCTGGCACGGTGGGAGGGTGGGAAACCGCGAGGAGTATCCAGACCCTCCCAGGTCAGAGGCCCGACGGTGGCGGAGGCGGTCATCGAGGAGCGGCGGTGAACCTCTACCTGGACGCCAGTGCGCTGGTGAAGCTCTACGTTGAGGAAGCGGGGAGGGCGGCGGTCCTCGCGGCAGTCGAGGAGGCCGAGGTGGTGGGGACGGCGGCGATCGCTTACGTGGAGGCCAGGGCGGCGTTCGCCCGGCGCCGCCGCGAGGGCGCACTGTCGCGCCCCGGTCACCTCCGGTGTGTCCGAGATCTTGACCGGGACTGGCCCCGTTATCTGCGCTTCGAGCTCAACGAACCGCTGGTCTTCACGGCCGCGAGGATGACCGCCCGCCACCGGCTCCGGGCCTACGATGCCGTCCACCTGGCATCCGCGCTCCTGATGCGGGATCGGTTGGGGGATGTGACTTTCGCCTGCTGGGACAGGAACCTCAACGCCGCTGCCAGGCGCGTGGGCCTCGCCGTGCTCGGGCAGATCTAGCATGGGCGTCCTCCCTGCTTTCCTGCCGACGGCGGTGGGAAGTCTGCCCCACACAGACCCCGGGGCGGCATGCGACCTGGTCCTGCGGTGGCTCCCGGAGATCCCCGCCTGGCCGCAGCTTCCCCGGCGGGATGTGCGGGAGCGTCTGCCGGCGCAGTTTTGCAGGGGGTTCCCCGGCGTCGTCATGGACGAGGGCCGCGTCTACGTGGACCGGCGGCAGGACCTGGACTCCGGTCTGGAGCGCCTGTACGCCCGCTACCTGAGCAGGGAGCTGGATGCGGGGGCGCTGGGCGGGGACTTCGCCGCCGGCCTGGAGCGCTTCCTCGCCCTGCGCCTGGAATCGGCGCTGGCAGTGAAGGGCCAGGTCCTCGGTCCGGTGAGCTGGGGACTGACCGTGACCGACCAGGACATGCGCGCCCTCCTCTATGACGAGGTGCTGGCCGACGCGGCGGCGCGGTACCTGCACCTGCAGGCGGCCTGGCAGGAGCGGGCGCTGCGGCGGCTGGCGGGGCAGACCATCATCGTTGTCGACGAGCCCTACCTGGCCGCCTTCGGCTCGGCTTACCTGGCGGTGGAGCGGGAGGAGGTCCAGAAGCTCTTGGAGGAGGTGCTGGCCGGCATCGAGGGGCTGAAGGGGGTGCACTGCTGCGGGAACACGGACTGGTCGCTGCTCCTGGAGACCTCGGTGGACATCCTCAACTTCGACGCCTACGACCACGCCGAGGCTCTGTCGCTGTACCCGCAGGCGCTGCGCGCCTTCCTTCAGCGGGGAGGTATGATCGCCTGGGGCATCGTGCCCACAGCCAGTGACGCGCAGGTGATGGCGGAGAGCGTGGACAGACTGACCGAGCGCCTCTGGGGTGCGCTGCGGCTGGTGGCCTCCAAGGGCGTTCCTCTTGACGACCTCCTGGCCGCCTCCCTGCTCACCCCGGCCTGCGGGTTGGGGACGCTCTCCGAGACGGCGGCCGCGCGGGCCCTGGAGCTGCTGGCCGGGGTATCGGTGCGGATGCGCAGGGAGCTTGGGGGCGCGGGAGCGTGAGGAAGAGAGCGCCGTCGCCGCGGCCGTCGGCCTCACGGTCACAGGAGGCCGAGCCGGCCACCTGGGCCGAACCGCTCCGGGTGGGCCGCGCCGCGGTCTACGCGGGGACTTGCTCCTGGGCGGACGCTCACTTCGTCAGGGAGGGAGGGTTCTACCCGGCGCCGGTGGCCGATCGGCCGGCCGCCCGCCTGCGCTTCTACGCCACCGTCTTCCCCACGGTGGAGATCGACGCGACGTACTACGCGCTGCTCGACCCTGACGTGGCGGACCGCTGGATCCAGTGGACGCCGCCGGGATTCGTCTTTCACGTCAAGGCCTTCGGCCTCTTCACCGGGCACGGCGTGGACCCGCGGAGGCTGCCCGCGCAGATCCAGCGCCTCCTGCCGGCCGAGGCGGCCGCCATGCGGCAGGTCAGCTTCCGGGAGGTCCCGCGCGAGGCGGAGGAGGCGTGCTGGGCGCACTTCACCCAGTTCACCCGCCGCCTGCACGAGTCCGGCCGGCTGGGCTACATCCTCTTCCAGTTCCCCCGCTGGTACCTCCCCTCCCCCGGCATGTTCCGCCGCCTGGGCCGGATCCGCGACCTGCTGCCACAGTACAGGGTGGCCGTGGAGTTCCGGAACCGTGCCTGGGTGGAGCGCAGGCACCGCCCGGACCTGGAGGATGCGCTGCGGGAGAACGACCTCATCTACGTGGTCCCCGACGAGCCGGAGCTCTCCTGGACGGTGCCGCCGGAGGTGATCGTCACGTCGGACTGGTCTGTGGTGCGCTTCCACGGCCGCAACGCCCAGGCCTGGAGCCGCCGCGGTGCCTCGACCCACGAGGTCTACGACTACCTATATTCACGGGAGGAGCTGGAGCCCTGGGCGGGCAAGGCGCGGGCCATCGCCGACAGGGTGGATCGGCTCTACCTGATGTTCAACAACCACTACCGCGGATCGTCGGCGCGGAACGCGCGGATGATGGTGGAGCTGCTGGCCGCCCCCGGGCGGGGCGGGCGTGAGGAGGGATCCTGAGGTGGGCACCGGGGCACGCGGGTGCGAGGAGGAACCCTGACGTGGGCGCCGACCCCAGGGTGCGGGAGCTGCGGGTGCGGCGTCACCGGAAGCGGAAGATCGCCATGCTGCTGGCGCGCCTGCAGAAGGCGCAGGCCCGGGACGAGCGGGAAAGGATCGTTGGCAAGATGATCAAGCTGGTGCCCTGGCGCGCCGCGGAGTTCCGCCGGCTCCTCGGGTAGCTCACGCGGCCTGCTACGCTCTGATCTCCTGCCGCTGGAAGAGCACGTACGCCCCGGCGAAGAGCAGCAGCAGGGCGGCGATCATGCCGGTGAACTGCGGCCAGCTAAGCAGCAGGCTCTGGGAGAGCGGCAGGGGTGCATTGCGCACCATGGAGAGCGCCTCCAGCGGCGTGAGAAGCACCGGGCCCAGGGCGCGCAGCTCCGGGTTGAGCAGGCTGAGCAGGACCTCGGAGTAGAGCGTGTTGGGGGAGAGGCGGGAGAGGGTCAGCCGGAGCTGGTCCTGCGCCACCGCGCTCAGCGGATCCTCCGCCGGGCGCAGCACCTGGGCGATGACCCCGGGGATGATGGGCCAGAACAGGACGAAGAAGAGCCACACGCCCAGCGAGGCCAGGGCGGAGGTGGCGGGAGCGCGGAACTGCACGGAGAAGAACATGGCTACGGCCAGCCAGATGCCCCCGTAGGCGACGGTGGCGATGAAGAAGAGCAGACCGCGCGCCACCTCCTCGCCGCCGGGGATCACCCCCAGTCGGAAGATGCTCAGGCCGGTGACCAGCAGCCAGAGGGCCAGCAGGGAGATGGCCAGCGTCAGCAGCCCCGCCAGGAACTTCCCCGCCAGCAAGGCGTCACGGTAGATGGGCTGCGAGAGGATCCGGCTGAGGGTGCGGCGGTTGTGCTCGCCGTTGACGGCGTCGAAGCCCAGCCCGATGCCGGCCAGCGGGACCAGGAAGCTGAGGAACAGGACGAAGGAGTAGTCCAGCTCGCCGATGCTCTGCGTCAGGGTGAAGATGCGCAGGAAGAGGAAGGGGTCCTCCTGCGCGGCCTCGCTCACCGACCGGATGGTCTGAATGGCCGCCACCACCGTGCCCAGCGCGGTGAGCAGGATCAGCCCTTCCAGCACGCGCATGCGCACGCTGGCCAGGTGGTCGGCCAGCTCCTTGAAGGTGACCGCCCACAGTCCGGTCCAGGGCGACCCCTCCCGGCGCGGCCCACTGCGGCGCCTCCACCACGTCACCGGCCGGCGCTCAACGGTCATGGCGAACCTCCTGGAAGTACCGCGCGTAGACCTCGTCCAGGCCCAGCCTCTCCAGACGCAGGCCGAGCAGCGTCCCGCCGTGGGCTACGACCCGCTGCGCCACGGCCCCGCGCACGTCAGCGCGGGCCTCGACCAGGTAGCCGCGCGGCGGGTCGGGCCTGACCTTGAGTACACCGGGGATCCCGGCCAGGACGTCCTCCAGCCCGGCGCCGCGGCCGTCCACCTCCACGCGGATGCGGTAGGCGCCGCCCAGGATCTGCTCGGACAGCCCGTCCACGGTGCCCTCCAGCACCTTGCGCCCGTTGGCGAAGAGCCCCACCCGGTCGCAGACTGCCTGCACCTGGTGGAGGAGGTGGGAGGCCAGCAACACCGTGAGGCCGTCGGCCTTCAGTCCCCGGATCATCTCCAGGAACTCCATGGCCCCCTCCGGGTCCAGGCCCATGGTCGGCTCGTCCAGGATGGCCACCTGCGGCCGTTTCAGGAGCACGTCGGCCAGGCCGAGGCGCTGCCGCATGCCGCGGGAGTAGGTCCCCACGCGGTCCTCGGCGCGGCCGACCAGGCCCATCCGCTCCAGCACCTCGTCGATGCGCCGCTCAGCCTCGGCCCGCGACAGGCCGTTCAACTGCGCCGTGTAGCGCAGGTTCTCCCTGGCGGTGAGATCGTCGTAGAAGCCGACGGAGTCGGGCAGATACCCCACTCGCCGCTTCACCGCCAGCGGGTTGCGGGAGGGGTCCTCCCCCAGGACACGCACCTCCCCGGAGGTGGGCTCGGTGAGGCCGAGCAGCATCAGGATCGTGGTGGTCTTGCCCGATCCGTTGGGCCCCAGCAGGCCGTAGACCTCTCCGCTGTTGATGGTCAGCGTCAGCCCCTCCACGGCCGTGACCGGCCCGTAGCGCTTGGTCAGGTCCCGGGTCTCGATGACCGCGGTCATGGGAGGACCGGTACCCTCAGCGGCGCCCGTAGCGCGACACGGCCAGGCTGACCACACCCAGGGCCACCGCCACCAGCAGGATGCCCACCAGGCCCCACATCGTGGAGCGGTAGACGGTGACGCGGAAGTCCACCGACGAGGAGGCCTCGCCGGCGCTGGCCCGCAGGTTGACCATGTAGTCGCCGGCCACAGCCCGGGCTGCGGGTTTGATGGTCGCCGTGACCTCGCGCTCCTGGTTGGGCGGCAGCTCGTCGATGCGCTGCGGCTCGAACTTGACCTCCCAGCCCGTGGGCTCCGTCGCCGAGAGCTCCACGTCCCGCGCCGCGGCGCCGCCCTGGTTCTTCACCACGAGCTTGAACGGCGTCGCCCGGTTGGCCACGGCGCGGCCGGAGAGCCGGCCGTCGGGAGCGCTCAGGGAGAGGTCGGCGCGACCGGTGACCTCCAGGCCCAGCTTGACCTCCGCCCGGGCTTCGCCGGCGGCGGCCGTCACCACGAAGTCGTAGCGGCCGGCGGCGGTCTCGCGCGGCAGGCTGACCTCCGCATCAAGGTCCTTGGACTCCCCGGCCTTCACCGGCAGGCTGGTCACCTGCTGACTGGCAAACGCCGGGGTGAAGGTCACCTGGAAGCCCTTTGGCGCGCGTGCCTCGAGATTCACCAGCAGGTCACGGTCGCTGTCGTTCTTCAACGTGAGGCGGTAGCGGAAACTGGACGTGGCCGGCCCGCGCAGCACCGGCAGTTCCGCGGTCAGCCCCAGGTGCGGGGGCAGGACCTGGCCGATGGTCAGCGCCAGCGGAAGCCGCGCTGTGGCCGTCTCTCCCTGCGCGGTAACCAGGAAGCGAAAGGTGCCGGTGCCCGCCCCGGCGGGAGGGTCCAGCTGCAGGGTGACCGTGGCCTCCTGGTCGGGCTCGACGAAGACCGCCGTGACCGGGCGCCCGCCGCCCAGGATAGTAGCTTTCCATCCCCGCGCCGCCTCCGCCACGCGCAGGGAGACCGCCTGTGGAGGCAGGCCGAAGTTCTTGACGGTCAGCGTCAGCGTGACGCGCTCCCCCGCGCGCACGGTCTGCGCGGGATAGGGGGTGGAGAGGGACAGCCCCCGGAAGCTCGTGGCCGGCGCCGCGAGGGCAGGTCCCGTCTGCCCCAGGAGACTCGCCACAAGAAGGACGGTCAGGAGTCGGACCATACACCACCTCCGGAAAGGTGCACGCGCTCTCAGTACCCGCCGCGGCCGCCACCCGCCACGCCCTGCGGCCGCTTTTCCCGTCTCTTTAATTACGCGCGCCGCGGCCTTTTGGCAAGGTGCGCCTGCGGGCATTATGCTGTCGCCGGCGGCTTCTACGGCGTCAGCAAGTCGACGCCGGGAGTAGACAAAGTACGCGCTCGCCGCCGTGCTCCTGCGACAGGGCCAGGCGGTCGCGCCACGCCGCCGCGGCGCGTTCCCTCGGTGACCGCCATGGCCGAGACGGGGCCGGGCATCATCACCCCGGAGAGGCTGACCAGCCACCAGGAGAGCGAGATGGCCGCAAGCTCCCACATCTCAGCCGAGCGGGAGGAGGCGCGTCCGCAGAGCCACCGCCGCCAGCACCAGCAGCAGCGCGCCTCCCGCAGCCAGAGCGGAGACCTCCTGGGGGGTGCGGGTCCAGCCTACGACGCGGGCCAGCTCTCGGTAGGCCTGACGCAGCCCTTCCGTGGAGGAGGCGTGGAAATAGCGCCCGCCGGTCTCGTCCGCCACCGCCCTCAGGGTGGGCTCGTCCAGCACACCCCAGTACCCGCTGCGGAACTGCGAGGGGTCTCCGCTGGTGCCCACCCCGACGGTGTAGACGCGGACGCCCCGCTCCCGGGCCATCCTCGCCGCCTCTAGGGGCGGGATGCCGTCGCTGGCCCGGCCGTCCGAGAGGAGGATGATCACGGCCCGCGGCTCCTCCGTCGCGGGGCGCCTCTCCGGGAGCGCCGGCTGTGTGTTCTCGCCGGTGAGCAGGCGCACCCCTTCGGCCAGTCCCGTACCCAGTTGGGTGCGCAGCTGCGTCCTCAGGTGCATGATCCCCTCCAGCAACCTGGCGCGGTCGGTGGTGAGGGGGACGACCACGCTGGCGTAGTTGCCGAAGGTGACAACCGCCGCCGGCGTGGACCGCGGCAGGCCGCGCACGAAGTCCGCCGCCGCCGACTTCGCCGCCTCGATGCGGCTTGGCGGGATGTCCGTCTCCTCCATGCTGCGGCTGACGTCGATGACCAGCGCCACCGGCCACCCCCGCGCCACCGGCCAGGCGACCACCGGACGCGACAGCGCCACCACCAGGGCGGCGTGGGCCGCCATGAACAGCGCCGCGGGGAGGTGCGGACAGATCCGGCAGCCGGCGGATGCGGCGGCGGCCAGCAGTGGGGTCTGGGTGTGGGAGAGGGGCGCCGAGGAAGGACGGAAGGCGGCGCGGGTGTAACCGGCCCCCAGCCCCGCCACCACCAGGAGACCCGCCAGCGCCTCCGGCCAGAGGAAGGTCATGCCCCTATCATACTCCCCGGATGCCACGGTCTCGGGCCAGACGGGCGGCGCGGCGGGCCAGGCGGAGGGGCTCGGGCGTGCGCCATTGCGTCGTCAGCGCCATGACCACCTCTGCCGCGGTCTGGACGTCGGTCCGCCACCCCGGGTGGACGGCGAGGGGCCGGGCCCCGCGCTTCGTCCTCAGCCAGACACCCACAACCTCTCCCCCGATGCGCAGGTGGCTCGCCGCTCCGGCGACGTCGGCCGGAGGGTCGCCCTCGGCCAGCAGAGGCCGGCGCGTCACGCCCACCGTCGGGACGTCCAGCCGCGCCCCCAGGTGCAGGGCGAGCCCCGCGCGGCGGGGATGGTCCCGGCCGGTGGCGTTGACGATGAGCACCTGGGGCTGCTGCGGCAGCCGGCGGACGGCCGCCTCCAGCAGCGGGCCTTCCCGTAGCGCCAGCAGTCCGGGGATATAGGGCGCCGGGGCGCGGCCGTGCACGACCTCGGTGGCGGCGACCTCGCCCCCCGCCAGGAGGACCGCAGCCACCCAGGCCGGGTCGCCCGCGGCCCCCCCGCCGGCCCGTTCCCGGGGAAAGCAGGCGAAACAGCCGGCTGCGGTTTGGAGACCGTCCGCGGGCCGCCACAGAGGGACCTCCGCCCGCGCCAGCTCTTCCTGGAGCCGGATCAGGTCCTCCGGCGTCTCCGGCCAGGGCTCAGGTGGGGGCGCGTGCATGCGGGGCAGTCCCCGGCCGCTAGGGCGCGGCCGGCTCCTGAACCGCAGCCGTCGGCCGCCCCTGTACGCCCAGGGCCTCACGAATCGAGAGCAGCTCGTTCGCCGCATAGCGCACGGGATTGCCCCAGTGCGACGCCGGTGCCTCCAGGAGCCGGTCCGAGGCCGGGTGCAGGGTGCTGCCGCGGCGCTGCAGGATGCCGATGCGCCCGGCATAGCTAAGCCACCGGGAGACGCGAGCCTCTCCCCGGGGCTCCAGCAGAGCAGGGTCCACGCGCAACCCCTCCTGGGCCAGGGCGCGGGCGAAGTCGAGGACGTCCCGGACGAACCGGGGCGCCTCCACCGTGGTGCGGCCCTGGCGCAACAGGTCCCAGAGGAGGTGGCTGGCCACCTGGGTGCACGTCATGACGTGCAGCGCTGCCAGGGCCCGGCGCGCCGCCCGCTCGCTCTCCGCGGGGGTGGCCCCGGGGCGCACCTCCTCGCCCACGGTGAGGAAGACGCGCAGCGGGCCCGGCCGCATGAAGTCGTAGACGATGCAGACGGGCAGAAGGCGGACCTCCACCCGTACCAGGGAGAGGATCTGCCGCAGGCCGGAGCGGAAGCCCTGCAGCCGGCCGTCGGGGGAGACCACCCCCTCCGGCGCCAGGTACAGGTTCTCGCCGCGGTCGAGGACGTCGGCCAGCGCCCGCATCTGCAGCGCCGTCACTGCCCGCTGCCGCTCCCGCAGCACCTCCCGCCACGACGGCGCAAACGCACGGAGCGTGGCCCGGTTCCGCCAGCGGTCGTGGAAGCGCCAGGCCAGCGCCGCAGAGAGGGTTGCTCCCGGGCCGCAGAGGCGCACCAGGGGCCCGGCCTCCTGCGTCGAGAGCACCTCCGCCAGAGGGCGGTCGCCGTAGGCCTTCAGAACCTCGTGCAGCGCCTCGGCCATGGTGCGCTCGGGAAAGCGGCGCACGGGCAGGACGCGCAGGGCCCCCAGGACCGCCGTGAGGTCCATCTCGTAGAGCACGCGGCGCAGCCAGCGTGGGACGACCTGATAGCCGGCCAGGAATCCCCGGACGAACATGTCCTCGCGGCCGGCGAACCACAGCGGCCGCTTGGGCCGCACCCCGTTGAAGTAGAGGGTTGGAGGGACGATGACGCTGTCCAGGTCGCGCTTGTGGTTGACCACGACCAGGGTGGACGGGTGGTGGCGGTAGCGGGCGGCGCCCTGCACCCGCAGCTCGTAGAGCAGGCGCGGCGCCAGGTAGAAGATGGCACCGACGCCGTAGTAGACCAGGTCGCGCGGGGCCAGGCCGCCCACGCCATAGGACTTCCCGCCCGGCCGCCGAAAGCCCTCGGGCGGGCCGAGGCATTCCACCGCCGCCATGCGCATCCTCTACGCCGTCGGGTCGTGGGGACTGGGTCACGCCACGCGAAGCCTGCCGCTCATCCAGGCGCTGCTGGACCGCGGCGCCCAGGTGACCGTGGTCTCCACGGGGCGGGCCCTGCTCCTGCTGCAGAAGGAGCTGGGGAGACGTTGCGAATTCTTGGACTGGCCGGATGTTCCCCAGACTCTGGGACGCTCCGCACCGGAGTTCTATGCGCGCAGCGCCCTGGCGCTGCCCCGCATGGTGCAGGTCATGCGCCGCGAACGGGCGTGGACTGCGGAGTTGCTCCGGGCGCGGCGATTCGACCGCATCGTCTCGGACAACCGCTACGGCGTGCAGCACCCTGCGGTCCCTTCGTTTCACCTCGCCCACAGCCTGCGCTTCATCGCCCCCGGACGGGCGGGCGTGGTGGAGTGGGCGCTGGAGGCATTCAACTACCGCTGGTTCCGCGGGCTGCGGCGGATCCTGGTGCCGGACACCCTCCAGGACCGACTGAGCGGAGACCTGGCGCACCGCCTGTGCCTCTTCCCGCAGAGGCTGCTGGCCTACATCGGTATCCTCTCCCGCATCCGCGCCTGCGACCTGCCCCAGGACCTCGACCTGTTCATCACCCTCTCCGGGCCGGAGCCGCAGCGCACCATGCTGGAGGAGATCCTCCGCCGCCAGCTGGCCGAGTGGCGGCCCGCCGCCGGGGGCCTGCGGGTGGTGGCGGCCCTGGGCAGGCCGGAGGCGCCGCGCCGGGAGGAGGTGGACGGCGTGGAGGTCTACGGCTACCTGGATGCCCGAGCGCAGGAGGAGATGGTGAACCGGGCGCGCGTGGTCGTGGCCCGTTCGGGGTACTCCACCATCATGGAGCTGGCGGAGGTGGAGCGGCGGGCGGTGCTGGTCCCCACGCCGGGGCAGACGGAGCAGGTCTACCTTGCCGCTTACCACGAGGGGCGGGGAGCAGTCCGCGCGGTGGCGCAGAACCGCCTGGCCCTGCCGCGCGACGTGGCCGCCGCCGCGGCGCGTCCGGGCCTGCGCGCTCGAGAGAAAACCGAGGGAGCCGTGCGCCGAGCCGTGGAGCTGATCTTCGCGGGGGCCGACCTTCTCGGAGGCTGACCTCAGCCGGGGGTGCGCCCGCCGGGGGACAATTCCCACGGGCTGCCGGCCCGCCGTCACGTAAGGCAAGGCTGTTCAGACGCCCCGCACGGTGAGACCTCGTGAGAGCGCAGCGGTGGCCTGGCGGTCGTCGTGTGTCCAGAACTCCAGGGGGTCGTCTGGGGCTTCCCTGGCCAGGATCTCCGCGGTGGCCACATGGATCGCGTCGAGCGCCCGGACCGGAACGGCGAAGGAGCTCTTCGCTCCCGCGATGACCAGATCATCGACCCTGGCAAGGTCCAGCATCACCAACAGATCAGTCAGCTCTTTGCGCTTGGTCGCGGTCTGCGTGTCGTTGAGGTAGCCGAGCAGGCGGGCGCGGTCGATGGCGCGGAATGCTTCCACTTCAACCAGCTGGGAGGAGACCACCCGTCTTCCTCCGACAAGAGGTACGGTCGGCCCCGGCTCCCCGAACAGGAGGCGCAGCACAACGCTAGCGTCGACGTACCTCACCGGGATCCTCGCGCACGGCGCGCAGCACTTCTTGAATATCGACCGATCGGTCCAGCGGCGAGGTGCGGAGCGCGCTCCAGTTCTGTGTCCCCTTCCGGAGTCGGCCCTCCCGCGCCAGCCGGTCGTGCCACGCCAGTGCTCCTGCCGCCGGAGGCCCAAGCTCGGCGATCGGCTCGTTCCTGTCTCTTACGGTAATGCGGACCCCGCGGCCGGCCATCCGAAGGTACTTGCTCAGATGAGCCTTGAGTTCGCTCACGTTGATGTCCCTCATGGCCATATTATATGGCCTAGAAGGTCTGCTAAACAACCACGGGGAGCGGTGGCTGAATTGGGGGCGCAAGCAGCAGGATGGCCGGCGACGTCGCCAGCCCGGCAACTCAGGGAGATGGCTCGAGGTGCGCGCGCAACCACCTCTCCGCGGTCTCCAGCATCCGGTCGCGGTTGGCGGAGGTCAGCGTGTACAGGACGGCCCCGGGGCGCCGCTTGAAGGCGTCAGCCCAGGGGTGCGGTGCGGCGGTAATGGTGGCCAGCAGCGGTACAGGGCCCGCGGCAATCTCCTCCAGCGCGGTCCGGAACCCGGGGCTGAGCAGCTCCATCTTCCCGATCTCGTCTACCAGGACCGCCTGCCCAAGTCGCGCTGCCCGGTGCAGGGCGGCCACGCCGATCCCCTCCAGTGCCGAGAGGTCCACCCCGTAGCGGCCCACCCGGTGCGGCGAGCGTCCGGCGAAATCCACGTGGGCGAAGACCGCGGCCTCTCCGTCCAGGGTGACCAGGCGGAATCCGGCGCGGGTGCCGCCGCGGCGGATTTCCTCGGTGTAGAACCCGCCCAGGCGGATGCCGGGAGCCTCCGCCACCCGGCGCACCAGGGTGGTCTTGCCCACGCCGGGCCGTCCCGTGATCAGGAGGATGTCTCCCATGAGCAGCAGGTTCGCTGAGCAGGTAAGGAGGAACTGGCCGGCCTGGCGGCGGCGGTCGATGGCCCGCTTCACCGCCCGGAGGAGGTCGGGCTCCCGCTGCACCTCGTCGAGGGTCACGGGTGCGGCGTTGCCCACCAACGCCCTCGGGGTCGTGCCGGGCCAGATCGGCGACCTCCAGGTCGTCCAGCGAGCGTGAATGGTATTTATTCATGACGTGAATTGTCAAGCCGCTCGGGAATATGGGTCGCGCCGTGTACCCTAAGAAGAGGGTGGGCCGCCGGGCGGGAGGAGACGCGAAAGAGGGGAGACGGATGACGGCTGACGTGCGGGTCGGCTGCTGCGGCTTTCCCCGCGGCCTGGAGGAGTACGCCGGCCGCCTCCCCGTGGTGGAGGTCCAGCAGACGTTCTACCGGCCGCCGCGCCTGCCGACCGTGGTGCGCTGGCGGGCGCGCGTCCCCGCGGAGTTCGAGTTCACGCTGAAGGCCTGGCAGCTCATCACCCACCCGCCGACGAGCCCCACCTACCGCCGCCTGGGCCGGGCCATCCCGCGGCGCCATCTGACCCGCTACGGCTTTTTCGCCACCAGCGACGAGGTGCTGCAGGCCTGGGAGGCCACCCGCCAGATCGCCGCCGCGCTGCGGGCCACGCTGGTGCTCTTCCAGTGCCCGGCCAGCTTCACCCCGGAGCGGAGGCACGTAGCGAACCTGGAGCGGTTCTTCTCCCGGATCGACCGCGGGGGCCTGCGCCTGGTCTGGGAGCCGCGGGGCGACTGGCCGGCGGCGCTGGTCAGGTCCCTGTGCCGTGACCTGCACCTGATTCACTGCGTCGACCCGCTGGTCGCCCGCAGCGTCTACGGCCGGCCGCGCTACTTCCGGCTGCACGGGCGGGGAGGCTACCGCTACCGGTTCACCGACGACGACCTGCGCCAGGTGCGGGCGCACTGCTCGGGGACGACGTACGTCCTGTTCAACAACATCAGCATGTGGCCCGACGCGCTGCGCTTCCGCGACCTCGTTGAGAGCTCCGGCGACCCTGCTGCCGGGTCGGCTTGACGCCTTCCGCCGTCGCCGGTAGAGTGGCTCCGATGGTAGCGAGGGTGCTTGCCCACAGCGGCTCCGCGGTCGACGATGCCCACCCCGACTCCGGGCCGCTTCCGCCCCCCGAGGAAGTGGCGGCGCTGGACGCGTACTCCCAGGCGGTCATCCGGGCGGTGCGGCGCGTCTCCCCGGCGGTGGTCAGCGTGAGCATGGCCCGCCCCGCCCCGCCGCAGCTGCGGCGGCGCGGCCTGCCCGAGGTGCGCGGTGCCGGCAGCGGGGTGATCATCGCCCCCGACGGCTACATCCTGACCAACAGCCACGTCGTGGAGGGGGCGGAGCGGGTGGAGGTGCGGCTGCAGGACGAGCGGCTCCTCCCCGCACAGTTGGTGGGCCACGACCCGCACAGCGATCTGGCGGTGCTGCAGGTGCCGGAATCGGGACTGCCTGCGGCGGTGCTGGGGGACTCGGCGCGGCTGCGGGTGGGACAGCTGGTCGTGGCAGTGGGCAACCCCCTGGGGTTCCAGGCCACGGTTTCTGCGGGCGTGGTGAGCGCCCTGGGACGGACGCTGCGCGCCCAGACGGGCCGCCTGATCGAGAACGTGATCCAGACCGATGCCGCCCTCAACCCCGGGAACTCCGGCGGCCCGCTGGTGGACTCCCGCGGCGAGGTGATCGGCATCAACACCGCCATCATCGCCGGGGCCCAGGGAATCTGCTTCGCCATCCCCATCAACACGGCGAAGTGGGTGGTCGCGCAGCTGCTCCGGGAGGGGCGCGTCCGCCGCGCCTACCTGGGGGTGGGGGTGCAGCCGGTGGAGCTTGACCGGAGGGTCGTGGTGCAGCTTCACCTGCCCCGGCCAACGGCGGCTCAGGTGACGGAGGTGCAGCCGGAGACGGCGGCCGATGCGGCCGGGCTGCGCCCCGGCGACATCATCCTGCGCGCCGGCGAGATGTGGGTGGGCACGCCCGACGACCTGCAGCGCGCCCTGGGGAGGCACACGCTGGGCCAGCGGCTTCCCCTGGAGATCCTGCGCGCCGGCCAGCGCATGGTCCTGGAGGCGCTGCCCACGGAGCTGCCGGACCCGTACCCGTAGGTGTGCCGGCGTCCTACGACGCCGGGGCGGGACCGAATGCCCGGACCAGCCGGTCGGCCCGCGGGCTGCAGCGGACCGGGTCGGCGTAGGCGTAGCGCAGCAGGGCCACCGCGGCCCGCCCGCTGAAGGTCAGCAGCGCGGCGCTATCCGCCGGCGCCACCTCGCCGTGGATGGCGGGGGAGGCTTCCAGCAGGCGGCGGCGCAGCGCCTCCAGGAAGTGGAGTGCTCCGGCCAGGACCACCCGGCGCACCCTCGGCGAGGGGCGGGTGCTGGCGCGTGTGCGCCCGCCGAAGGGCGGGTGGGCGATCTGCCCCTCGATCAGCCCGCGGACGAAGTGGGGCAGCAGGGCCGCGGGGATGTAGTCCACCGGCGGCGCCGCCTCCCTTGGATCCGTCGTCAGCCCCCAGTGGGTCACCGCTTCGCCCAGGTCGCGCTCTCGGATGTAGGCCTGGTGGCCGTCGCGGCTGCTCAGGCAGAACTCGTAGGTGGGGTGGGTGCGCAGCAGGTCGGCCACCATGGTACGCATGTGCTCCAGGTCGGCGGCGTCCACGGTCAGAACCAGGGGGTGGCTGGGGGTGCGGTGGAAGGCGCGCCCGGACGCGGTGATGAAGCCCAACCAGTAGAGCGCCACCCTCAGGTGGGACCCGTTGGGATCCTTGGCCAGCTCGAAGGGGGTGGGCAGAGTGGTGTTGGCCCGCGGCCGGAGGAACTGCTGGATGACCACGCCGGAGAGCTCGTGGCGCAGCCCGATCTGGCTGGGAGAAAGCCCCGCGTCCCGCTCTTCGTGCATGCGGAAGATCTCCTCCGCATCGGGGACGGCGCCCGGCGCCCGGGTGTTCACCGCTTCACCCGCTCTCGCCGGTAAATGCGGTCCAGCCCCACCTCCAGCTCCTTGCCGTCGTCGCGGCGGACGGTGGTGGTCCCGTCACGGCGGATGGCCAGGACCACTCCGGACTGCGCCTGGCCGGATGCCTTCCACCAGACGCGCTCGCCTACCTCGGGTTTGCGCAAGGGCGTCATCTCCTTCAGCGGTCAACCTGTCCCTGGTCCCGGAGGACGGCGGGGTGGAACAACCTCATTATGACACAGCGGGCCGGCGCCCGCGACGGCGGGCGGGAGCGGGTTGTTTGGGCGGCGCGGGTGCGGTCAGGTAGGCGCTCAGGCGGGCGATGCGATCGGCGTATTCCAGGAAGGCCTGCAGCGTGGTGGCCACCAGGACCGCGTTCAGCGGCGCGCCCGAGGGGTGGCCGGCCTCGTTGCGCGTCAGGCGGACCGCGTTGAAGACCAGGTCGATGATGGCCTCCAGGTCCTTGCTCAGGGCGTCGGGGATCTTCAGGTCGTCCCGCGCCCGGTCGAACTCCTCACGGAAGATGCGGTAGCGGGCGTAGATGCTCTTGTCGGCCATGGCTGCCTGCAGGCGCTGCCGCTCCTTCTCCGACCGGCCGGCGACGAAGGCGTCTATCAGCTGCCCCATGAGGATCTCCGAGGCGATGCCCAAAAGCAGGGCGCTGGAGCGGATGTAGCCCCGGTGGTAGGTGGTCACCGCCTCCCGAAGCACCTCCACCGCCAGCGGCGGCATGGCCGACAGTCGGGGCTGCGCCGCAGCCAGATACTGGTCCGGGTCGAATGGCAGCGGCTTTCCCTCTCGGAGCACCCGGCGCCCGTACTCGGTCACCCGGAGCCAGGGCCAGCCCAGGTGGTCGCGGTCCACCCCGGGCATGATCAGGTTGGCGCTGGCCAGCTCGTGGAGGACTTCCAGGGTGGCCGTCTCCTGCGCGCGGTCGAACCTGGGGAACTGCTGGCGCAGGGCGTCCAGGAGCGTCCCCACCTGGGTCTCCTGGTGGCGGCTGAGGAAGGCCAGGATTCCGGCGCGCAGCCGCGTCCGCACGTCCTGAGCTGCGGGCGGCGATGGTGGCTGCTCCCGGGGAGTGGGTTCGGAGGGAAGGGGGGGAGTGGGTCCGGCGGGAAGAGGCGGCGCCTCTCCGGGAGGCGGAGCGGGTGCAGGCGGTGCTGTGGCCTGCGCCTGCGCCGGGGGAGGACGGCGTCGCCTCCGCCGCCTCCGCCGCCGGCCGCGCTTCTGCTGCTCCTCACCCATCTTCGCACCCGCTGAGCATCTGCCGGCCTACGTACCGACGACCATGATCACGCCGGCTACGGTCAGGGCCGCTCCCAGCAGCGTCCGCCGTGTCACCTGCTCCACGTCGCTGAAGGCGAAGCGCAAGAGCAGCACGGCGAACAGCGGCGTGGTGTTCGAGAGCGGCGTCACCCGGCTGGCATCCCCCAGGTGCAGGGCGAGGAAGTACGCCAGGAACCCGCCGCTGGTGAGCAGGGCGCCGGCCAGCATCGGCGGCACCGAGGTGCGCGCCGCGCGGAAGCGCTCCCTCCTCCAGCGCCAGGCGGCCAGCGGGATCAGCCCGAGGACCGCGCCGCTCAGCGTCAGGGCGGCGGCCAGCGCCGGGCGGGGGATGGCCTCCAGCCCGACCTTGCGCAGGATGATGGACACCGAAGCAAGGATCGCGGTGCCAAGGGCCAGCAGGAACCCCCGCCGGGAGGCCCGCGGGGCCCGGGGCGAGGCGGTCCCGGAGGTGAGCGCCACCCCCAGGACGACGGCCACGGTGCCCGCGGCCAGCCCCGCGCTCACCCGCTCCGCAAGCAGCACCGCGGCGCCCGCCGCGGTGAAGAGGGGGGTGGTGTTGCTTACCACCATCGCGCGGGCCACGCCCACCATGTCGATGGCCGTGTAGAGGGCGACGCGCGCCAGCGCCGGCGCCAGGATCCCTGCGCCGATGAAGATCAGGGACGCAGGCTGCAGGGCCTCCCCGGCCTCGCCGCGCAGCACCGCCAGCGTCCACAGCGAGGTGAGGTTCGTCAGGATGGAGACCACGGTCATGGTGGTGGCCGTCGTCCCCGGCAGCGCCAGCCGCACGGCCACGGAGTTTCCGGCAAAGAGGGCTGCGGAGAGCAGGGCGAAGAGCGCGGCCAGCACTCACATTGGCGCGTCAGGACCGCGGCAGCGCCGGCTGGAGGTTCGGCGGCGCCGGCGGGAAGGGCTGCGGCAGTCCCGGGATGGCCGGACCCCGATAGGGGTCGAGGCGGAAGAACTCCGGCGGGCTGCTGGGCCGCCCGGGACCCTCCTGCGGCCCCTCGCCGGGCAGCAGGCGGTAGAGCTGTCCGTTGTGGTAGAAGAGAATGACCTGGCAGTCGTCCTGGCCCGGTCGCGGGGCGGGACCCTGTTCGGGCTGCGGGCGGCCGGGGCCGGGCAGGGGGATGAACTCCTGCAGCGGCGGCAGGCTCTGCGCCAGGACCATGGGAACCACCACGCCCAGGGCGCTAAGCAGAAACCCGATGACCACACCCAGCAGCAGCATCCGCATCTGCGCTCTCCCCTCTCCGGTCCAGCCCCTGGATGACTTCCCTCTCCTTGCACCTATTCCCTTTCCCCCTACAATGGGAGACGATGGCGAACATTTTCACGTTCCCCTGCGGGGGCTGCGGTCGCCGTTACAGCGTCTACTATCCCAAGGCGCTCCTCTACGAGCTGAGCGGCGCGGGCACCCGCGAGATGGGCCGGCGGGAAGACGAGGCGGAGGAACGCGCCGGCATCGTCGACGCGGCGCGTCGCCGCGCCCTGGACAGCGGCAACATCTGGGTCAACGCCGCCCAGACTGAGGCCCTGGTCTGCGCCTGCGGCAAGCGGCTGGACCTCAACATCGCCCACCACCCCCGCGTGCCCCAGTCGCGCCAGGCCCGAGGGGGGCGGCAGAGCGGTTTCATCCCCCTTCCCGGCCGCGCCGCGCACCGCCCCTCGGGAACGACCTGAGGGGCACCGGCTCCGCCGCCGCGAAGGATTTCGCTGCACGCCTTCGACTTCTTCATCGAGGTGCGCTATGGCTGAGCAAACCACCGATGCGCGGGAGCGGCTGCGGTTGCCCGCAGAGGCTCTGCGCTGGCGCTGCGATCCCGCGCAGTTTACCTTCGAGACCACCGCGGAGCTGCAGCCCGGGGAGATCATCGTGGGCCAGGAGCGCGCGGTGCGCGCCCTGGACTTCGGCCTTAGCGTCGCCCAGCCGGCGTACAACATCTTCGTCACCGGCCCCGTGGGCACGGGGCGGACCACGTACACCCACAAGACGGTGCGCGACCTGGCCGCGACGCGGCCCACCCCGCCGGACTGGGTCTACGTCTACAACTATCAGACGCCCGACCAGCCCATGGCCATCAGCCTCCCCCCGGGCTGGGGGCAGCGCTTCCGCCGCGACATGGACGAGCTGGTGGAGGAGCTCAAGGACGGCATCCGCAAGGTGCTGGCCAGCGAACACTTCGCCGCCCGGCGCAGCGAGGCGTTGCGCAGCTACGAGGCGCGCATCAACGAGCTCTGGCAGACGCTGGAGGCCAAGGCGCGGCGGCTGGGGTTCGGCCTGGAGCGTACGCCGGTGGGTGTGGTCCCAGTGGCCATCGGACCCTCCGGGGAGCCCCTCTCCTCCGAAGTGCTGGAGCGGTTGCTGCCGGAGCAGCGGGAGGAGCTGCAGGGGCGGGCGCGGGCGCTACAGGAGGACATCGGGGAGGCCCTGCGCCAGGTGCGCAACCTGGAGCGGGAGGCGCGGGAGACCCTGCGCACGCTGGAGGGGGACGCGGTGGCCTCCGTGGCGCACCGCGCCGTGGAGCCGCTGAAGGAGCGCTATGCCGACCACCCCCGGATCGTGCAGTACCTGGACGCCCTTCTGAGGGACGTGGTGGAGCACCGCGACGACTTCAAGGAAGAGGAGGAACCGCCGCGCCTCCCCTTCCCCATGCCCGTGCCGCTGGGCCGGCGCGACGCCTTCGCCCGCTATCGGGCGAACCTGCTGGTGGACAACAGCCAGACCAGAGGAGCGCCGGTGGTCGTCGAAGCCAACCCCACCTACTACAATCTGGTGGGCAAGGTGGAGTACCGCGGGGAGTTCGGTGCCTTCGTCACCGACTTCACCATGATCAAGCCGGGGGCCCTGCACCGGGCCAACGGCGGGTTCCTCATCCTGCAGCTCAAAGACGTCCTGATGGCGCCGCTCTCCTGGGAGGCGCTGAAGCGGGCGCTGAAGAGCCGGGAGATTCGCATCGAGAACATCGGCGAGCAGCTGGGGCTGATCCCCACGGCCACGCTGCGCCCCGAGCCCATACCCCTGCAGGCCAAGGTGGTGATCATCGGCTCCTCGCTGCTCTACCACCTCCTCTACATTCTGGACGACGACTTCCGCAAGCTCTTCAAGATCAAGGCCGACTTTGACGTGGACATGCCGCGGTCGCCCCAGAACCTGCATCAGTACGCCCTGGCCATCTGCGCCATCTGCCGCCGCGACGGCCTGCTGCCCTTCCACCGCGACGCCGTGGCCCGCGTTCTGGAGTACAGCGCCCGCCTGGCCGAGGACCAGGAGAAGCTGAGCGCGCGCTTCAATGAGATGTCGGAGCTCATATACGAGGGCGCAGCCTGGGCTCAGCGGGATCACAGCCCGGTGGTGCGGGCGGAGCACGTGGAGAAGGCCCTGGAGGAGAAGATCTTCCGCAGCAACCGCCTGGAGGAGCGCATACGCGAGGCGATCCAGCGAGGGCAGCTCCTGGTGGACATCGACGGCCAGAAGGTGGGGCAGGTCAACGGGCTGGCGGTGCACACCCTGGGGGACTACACCTTCGGCCGGCCCAACCGTATCACGGCCCGCGCCTTCGTCGGCTCCCGCGGCGTGGTGAACATCGAGCGGGAGGCGCAGCTCTCCGGCCGCATCCACACCAAAGGGGTGTACATACTCAGCGGGTACCTGGCGGGGAAGTACGCCCAGGACCGCCCGCTCAGCCTGAGCGCCACACTCACCTTCGAGCAGAGCTACGACGAGGTGGAGGGAGATTCCGCCTCCTCCACCGAGCTGTACACCCTGCTCAGTGAGCTCTCCGGCGCGCCCATCGACCAGGGCATCGCCGTCACCGGCTCGGTGAACCAGCGCGGGGAGATCCAGCCCATCGGCGGGGTGAACGAGAAGATCGAAGGCTTCTACTACGTCTGCAAGGCCCTGGGCCTCACCGGGCGGCAGGGGGTGATCATCCCGCGACAGAACGTGCGCAACCTGATGCTGCGCGACGAGGTGGTGGAGGCGGTGCGGCAGGGGCGCTTCCACATCTGGGCCGTGGGCACCGTGGACGAGGGGCTGGAGATCCTCACCGGGCTGCCCGCCGGGGAGGCGGACGCGGAGGGGCGCTATCCGGAGGGGACGATCAACGGCCGCGTGGCCCGGCGGCTTGAGGCGCTGGCGGAGCGTCTGCGCCGGTTCATGCCCATGCGGCCCCGGGAGGACGGCGGCGCCACTGGGGAGGCCGCCGAGGCCCCCTCCCCTCCCCAGGAGGAGTAACGTGCGCGTGACCGTCATGGGCGCCGGCGGGCTGGGCGGGTACTTCGGGGGGCTGCTGGCGCGCGGCGGCCACGCGGTGACCTTCGTGGCGCGGGGGGCGCACCTGGAGGCGATGCGCCGTCGGGGCGGCCTGACCGTGCGGGCGGTGGACGGGGAGTGGTTCGCTCCCGGCCAGGCCGTGGCGGCACCCGGGGGCGACCCCGCGGAGCTGGTCCTGTTCACGGTGAAGTCCTACGACACGGAGGAGGCGGCATCTCTCATCGGCCCGGTGGTGGGCGCGGAGACGGCCGTCCTCTCGCTGCAGAACGGGGTGGACAACGAAGAGGTCCTGGCCCGCCTCTACGGGGCCGGTCGGGTGCTCGGCGGTGTGGTCTACATCCTGGCCGCCATCCAGGCCCCGGGGGTCGTGCAGCAGACGGCCGGGCCGCGCACGGTGGTCTTCGGCGAATGGCGCGGCGGCATGAGCGACCGGGTGCGGCGGCTGGAGGGAGTGCTGGCGAAAGCCGGCTGGCGGGTCACCGCCACCGAGGACGTCGTCCGGGAGAAGTGGGTGAAGTTCGCCTTCATCTGCGCCCAGGCGGGAATGACCGCACTCACCCGGCTGCCCATCGGCGAGATCCGCACCTGTCCTCCGGCCTGGGCCATGTTCCGCCAGATCGCGGAGGAGGTGGTCGCCGTGGGGCGGGCGCGGGGGGTGGCCCTGGGCCCGGAGGTGGTGGATACGCACCTGGAGCTGGCGCAGCGCCTGGAGCCGGAAGCCACCTCCTCCCTGTACTACGACCTCATCTCCGGCAGACGGCTGGAGCTGGAAGCGCTGCACGGCACGGTGGTGCGCTACGGGAGGGAAGCCGGGGTGCCCACTCCGGCCTGTTCCGCCGTCTATGCGGCGCTGCTCCCCCACGATCGGCGGGCCCGCACCTCCTCTCCCGCCTGAAGTCCGCCCTATCCCTCCACCCTGCCTGATACGCCCCGCAACCACGACCGCTGCGATAGCTCCCCAGATCCCAAGATCTTGCGACAGAGAGCCTTTCCGGCTGGCCGTTATTTCTGGCGGAACAACTTCCAGGGGCCTGCTTCTCAGGGCGGGTCCACACAGTCGCGGCAGGGAGGTGGACGGTGATGTTTCAGGTGGAAGAGCTGCTGGATCTGACTGCCACGGTCAGGGGCGAGCCGACGGGTTACGCGCAGATGGCTGACGGGCACTGCAGTGAATCGTGCTGTTGCTGTTGCTGCGGCTGCTCCTGCAGCGAAGCCGACTGCAACTGTGACGACGAGTTGCCGACGTAGCGGGTCTGATGTCGCCGCACCCTCCCGCCTGTCGGAGCCGGCAGCGAGCGGGAGAGGGCATGGCGGCAGCCTGCGGCCCTGGAAGCGCCGGCAGGAGGCGCGGTCACACCGCAGAGAGGGAACAGATGGCTACAGACGAACGGAGCCTACCCGAGCGGCCCTATCTCAAGCCCTGGTACCGCCTCGGCCGCGACCGCGGCCGCCTGCTCTTTCACTACGGTGAGCGGGTGGTCGTGTTTGAAGGGAAGGCGGTGGAGCACCTCCTGCCGGTCCTCCTCCCTCTGCTCGACGGCACGCGGAGGCTGGACCAGATCGAGCGGTACCTCGGCGAGGCTGCCAGTCCTGCGGTGCGGCAGGCGCTCTTCCTGCTGCAGGAGCACGACCTGCTGGCTGATGGTCCCGCTCCGGAGGCCGAGGTCCCCGCCACAGTGCGGGAGACGGTGCACTTCCTGGCCTCCCAGACCGGGAGCGCAAGCGTCGCTGCCCAGATGGAGGCGCTGCAGGAGCGTTCCGTGGCCGTCGTCGGATCATCGCGCCTGGCCGTAGAAGTCGCCCGCCTCCTTCGCCTCTCTGGTCTGTGGGAGGTACGGGAGACTCCCTGGGATGCTGACTGTGCGCCCTCCGCGGCCCCGGACCTGACCATCGTGGCACCGGCCGGTGAAGAGTTGCCCCGGCTTGCACCCTGGAACCGGCGCGCGCTGGAGGAGAGGAGGGCGTGGCTGCAAGTGCTGCCCTTCAACGGGGCGTTCGTCACCGTCGGCCCGCTGTACGTGCCGGGGGAGACGTGCTGCTACCAGTGCTTCCGGCTGCGCCGTGCGGCCACCGTGGCGTACGGCGAGGAGTTCCTCGTCCTGCACGATGCCCCCTCTCCCTCTCCCTCCCCTCCTCCCCTGGAGGAGCTGGCGGCCGGCCTGGCCGCCCTTCTCGCGCTGCGCTGGGTAACTCGCCGGGATCCCTTCCTGCCCGGACGGCTGTGCGCCGTCGAGGTGGGCTTCGACGTGCGCATGAGCCACCATACCGTATACAGGGTCCCACGGTGCGACGCCTGCTCCACGGTGGAGCAGGCTGCCGCCCCCCTCCCCTGGTACGAAGACGTCCTCCGGTGAGGAGCCGTGCTTTCCGACCCCACGGTCAGTCGGGAGGTGGCGTTTCGCTCCCGCAGTTTTGTCTCTCAGCTGGTGGGCATCATCAAGCACGTCCATGAGTTTCTCGCCGCGCCGGATGACGCCCGGATGTTCTTCTTCGGATGCGAGCTGTCGGAGGCCACAGGCATTCTCGGCCACCAGGTCCCCCCGCGCACCGGGGGCGCCCACTACCTGCGGGACAGGGCGCTGGCCGCGGCGCTGGGCGAGGCTCTGGAGCGCTACTGCGGGACGCAGGCGCCGGCGTCACATCAGGTCTTCGCCTCGGCTGCGGAGCTCGGTCCGCAGGCGGTCAGCCCTTCGGACTTCGCGCTGTTCCATCCGCGGCAGTACTCGCAGGCGGGCTTTCCCTACCGTCCATTCACGCCAGAGACGCGGGTGCAGTGGGTTAGGGGTATTTCCCTGACAGACGGCGCTCCCGTCTTCCTTCCGGCGCAGCTGATCTTCCTCGCCCCGGGCCGGCGGCAGGGGGAACCCGCCATCGGGTATGCCACCAGCAGCGGGATGGCGTGCGGGCCGACCCGTGATGAGGCCGTCCTCAGGGCGCTCCTGGAGGTAGTCGAACGGGATGCCTTCATGCTCACCTGGTACGGGAGGCTGACCCTCCCACTGCTGGACCTGGAGTCCGACCCCCTCCTGTGCGCCGAGGTGCGCCGCCACTTCGCCCCCGCCCGGCTGCACTACCAGGTGGTCGACCTGAGTGTCTTCCTGCGGGTTCCCACGGCGCTGGCTGTGATCCGCGGCCGACCGCCCGACGCCATCGGCTTAACCGTTGGGGCGGCCAGCGCTCCCACTATGCGGGAGGCCTGCGGCAAGGCCCTGCGGGAGGCATTCCAGACGCGTCACTGGATCCGGCAGATGCGCCAGCTGCACAGGCGGGCATTTGCCCCAGATTTCTCGGACATCCTGCGGTTCGAGGACCACGTGCTTCTGTACTCCTATGAGGAAAACGCCCGCCGAGCCGACTTCCTCATCGCTTCGGCGCAGCTCAGGCCGCTGCAGCAGATACCCCCCCTTGAGGGAGCAACGGCCTCGGAGCGGATCTCCGCCGTTGTGGCGCGGCTGGCCCAGCACGGTGTGCGCGCCTACGCCACGGACCTCACTTCGCCGGAGGTGCGGCAGGCGGGACTGCACGTGGTCCGGGTGCTCTGTCCGCAGCTTTGCCCTCTCGACGTGGGGTACCAGCGGCGCTTCCTCGGCGGACCCCGGCTCTATGAGGCAGCCTGGCGCCTCGGTCTGCGGGAGAGGCCGCTTGGGTTCGAGGAGCTCAACCCGTACCCGCACCCGTTCCCGTAGGAACGGCCGCGGCGCCTTGGAATAGGAGAAGGCGGTGTCAACGCTCACGGGTCTTGGGGACGACGGGATGCTGTCGCAGCCCCGGGGGAATCCCACCATCAATGTGGCCGGACTGCTCCACGGCCGCGATGGCCCCGACCCTCTGGACCCGGCCGAGGAGTTTCACGAAGCATCCAAACTCTACCGCTGCACCATCGCCCGCGAGATGATGGGTACGTGGCTCTTCACCGCCGATCACCAGGTGTTGGTGACGCAGGCCCGCGCCGTGAAGCGCTACCCTCACCTGCCGCTGATCCCTCTGCCCGCGCCCGAGCTGCCAGATGCGCCGCTGGGCGGGGTGCTGCAGACCCGCCGGAGCTGCCGCGCCTTCTCGCACATGGCGAGGCTCAGCGAGCGCGACCTGGCGGCGCTGCTCTTCGCGGGGTACGGCCTCACCTCGTCCCGCCCTGTGGGCCACGGCCTCAGCTTCCGGACCGTCCCCTCAGGGGGCGCGCTCTACCCTTTGGAGTTCTATCTGGCCCTGGGCCGCTCGGCGGGCGTCTCTCCCGGGCTGTACCACTACGACCCGTCGCGCCACGGCCTGGAGGTCCTGGGCGCTCCGGACGCGCTTGACCGGCTGGCCGGCTGCCTGGTGCAGCCGGAGGTGGCAGCGGGTGCGGCGGCGATCCTGGTGGTCACCACCCTGTTCTGGCGCTCGCGGCTGAAGTACGGACTGCGGGGGTACCGCTTCGTCCTCCTGGAAGCAGGACACGCGGCGCAGAACGTCCTATTGATGGCAGAGGCACTCCACCTGGGGGCGGTGCCCATCGGTGGGTTCTTCGACGGCGAGGTGGAGCGCCTGCTGGATATCGACGGGGTGAATGAGTCTGTCCTCTACGTTATTGCGGTGGGGCGGCCGGCCCGCATCGCCGACTGGGATGAGTAGGCGGCCGGTCTTCCTGGTCAGCGTCGCCGCGCAGGCGCTGCTGGCGGCGTGGCTGCTCCTGGCGGGGCTCGTGGCCACGGAGGTGGGCGCCCGGCCTGTGAGCCTCTCGTTGCTAAGCGGGATCCTGGTGGGGGTCGGTGTATTCTACATCCTCTCAGCGGCGCCGGGGCTGGCCAGGGGGATGAGCCCCGGGCCGTGGCGGCGGGTGGTTCCCCGGGTCCTCTTCTTCATCTTCCGCGCGGGCACGGAAGAGGTCCTCTGGCGCGGGTTCGCCCTCACATGGCTCATGGCCGCCGCGGGGCCCGTGGCCGGCTTCCTCGGCGCCGTCCTGGCATTCGCCCTTGCGCACAGGTACTTCCAGGGGCTGCCCGGCGTGGCCGTGCACACTTTCACCGGCACGGCATTCGCCTCCTCCTTTCTGGCGACGGGCAGCCTCGCCGCCGCCGTGGGGGCGCATGCCACCTATAACACGCTGGTGGTCCTTCACCGCAGCGCGCGTGGAGAGGGGGCCGCCGCCCAGCCCCCCGCCGGCTCCGGGGGAGCGCAGCCCGCCGCCAGCTCCGGGGGCGAGCACTCCTCCGTCTCCCCCGTCGCCGCCGCGTCCTTCGCCAGTCCGGCGCCCGCGCAGCCGTGCGACCACCCCCGGCGGCGTGAAGGCCTCCCCGTGGCCGAGCTGGACCGCGTGTCCAGGAGGTTTGGCCGGATCCAGGCACTGGACGCGGTGACGCTCGCACTGCACCCGGGAGAGGTGCTCTTCCTCCTGGGGCCCAACGGCGCAGGCAAGACCACGGCTATCAGCATCCTGATCGGCCTGCGCCAGCCCGATCAAGGAAGAGCCCGCCTCTTCGGCCTAAATCCCCGCATGCCCCGCGCGCGCAGGGATCTGGGGGTGATGCTCCAGGAGGTCGCCTTTCCCCCGACGCTTCGCGTGGGTGAGATCGTCGACCTGGTGCGCGGCCACTATCCGCACCCTCTGCGCAAGGGGGAGGTGCTGGAGCTGGTGGGGCTGTCGGCACTGGACCGGCGCCAGGCCGGGGGGCTGAGCGGCGGCCAGCGCCGTCGTCTGGCGGTGGCCCTGGCCTTCGCCGGGGCGCCGCGTGCGGTGGTCCTGGACGAACCCACGGTCGGTCTGGACGTGGAGAGCCGACGTCAGGTCTGGCAACTGATCCGACGGTACGCCGCGGATGGTGGGGCGGTGCTCCTGACAAGCCACTTCCTGCACGAGGCGGAGGCGCTGGCCACGCGCGTCGCCGTCATCGATCGGGGACGCATCATCGCCGACACCACCGTGGAGGATATCAGGGCCCGCGCGGGCCTGAAGCGGGTACGGTTAAGGGCCGCCGCGCTTCCGGAGCTACCCGGCGTGGCCCGCCTCGAAAGAAGCGGGGACCTGTACACCATCTACACGGCGGACGCCGACCGGCTGGTCAGGGCGCTGGTCGCCGGGGGGGTGGCCTTTCGGGACCTCGAGGTCCGCCCCACCGACCTGGAGGAGGCCTTCCTGGCCCTCACCGGAGGGACTGATGCGGCTGGCGGTTAGGTACTTCGCCGTCCGGACCCTGGAACTGGCCCGCCTTCCCGCCTACATGGTTCCCACCCTGATCTTCCCTGCCATGATCTTTGTGTTCTTCGCCGTGCCGCAGGCCAAAGACCCGCCCACGGCCAACGTGCTGATGGCCTCCTTCATCGCCTTTGCCGTCCTCGGTGTCGCCTTCTTCCAGTTCGGCGTGGGCATCGCCGGCGAGCGCCGCTCGCCGTGGGAGGCGTACCTGCGCACGCTGGCGGTCAGCCCGCAGGTCCGTTTCCTGAGCCGCGTCCTCTCCGCGCTGGCCTTCGCCGTCGCTGCCAGCGGGATCGTCGTCCTGGCCGCCGTGCTCCTGACACCGGTGCGCCTGGGCACCCCGGGCTGGCTGCGCCTGGGGGCGGCCACGCTGGCCGGGAGCGTCCCCTTCGCCTTTTTCGGCATCAGCCTGGGCTACTGGGTCCACCCCCGGGGCGCCCTGCCCCTGGCCAACCTCCTCTACCTCCTCCTCTCCTATGCCGGGGGCCTGTGGGTGCGGCCGCACAGCCTGCCCGCGGCGGTGGCGAGGCTCTCGCCTCTGCTGCCCACCAGGCTCTACGGTGAGGTGGTCTGGAGCGCGGCCCGAGAGGTCCCCTGGCACGCCGACCACTGGCTCTGGCTGGGAGCCTACTCGCTGCTCTTCGCGTTCCTGGCCGTCGCCGGCTACCGCCGCGACGAGGGGGAGAGGTACAGATAAGAGAGATGGTCGCGCACCCACCTTCGACCAGGGCGTCCGAGGCGGGCGCCGCGCAGCCGGCTCAGGCCCGGTTGCCCCGCGGCACACGGGAGCACTGACTTACCGTTGCTCCCTTCCGGGCCTGGCGGGGTTCGTCAGATCCCGTTGCGCGGGACCAGGCCGTCGTCGCCGCTCTCGCGGGCCAGACCCTCAGGCGTCCGGCCTCTGGTGGGAGTTCAGCCCCGCTGTAGCGGGTTGCGGGTGACAGGGAACCGCTAGCTCCCCACCTAGCGCGACCGGCTCCATTGTACGCCGTCGCCTTCACCTAAGGCCAGGTGCCACCGTCCAGCCCTAGAGCGGGAAGATTAGGCGTTCCCCTGAGCAGGAATCACTGGGACGGGGGCAGAAAAACTTTTACTTTTTGGGGCTCCCAGGAGGGCTAAAGCGGACACCTTGGAAGCCGGCAGCCGCCCGTGGCACAGGTTCTACGAAAGCGGGGTTCCAGCCTCGCTGGACTTTCCGCAGTCTCCCATCTACGGGTTCCTTCAGCGCACGGTGCAGCGCTTTCCCTCAACCGTGGCCCTCGTCCTGGTGAGCGCGCACCCACGCTTTGACCGTCGCCTCACCTACGCCCAACTGGATGCGCTCTCTGATCGCTTCGCCGCCAGCCTGATCCGCCGCGGCCTGCGCAAGGGGGACCGGGTGGCCGTCTCCCTGCCGAACCTCCCGCAGTACGTGATCGCCGCCTACGGCATCTGGAAGGCGGGAGGCGTGTTGGTGCAGGTCAATCCTCTCTACCGGGGCAACGATCTGGCGTTCATCCTCAAGGACTCCGGCGCGCGCTTCGCCGTGGTCTTCGCCCGCTTCTTTCCTCAGGTAAGAGAGGTCCTGCCCCACACCGCGCTGGAAGGGGTCATCGTCACGCGCGTGCACGACTTCTTCCCGCCTCTCTTCCGCCTGCTCTACGGGCTGACGAAGGCGAAGAAGGAGGGAGATGTATTCCCCGGTGAGGAGAACGTCCTCCCCTTCACCTCTGCAACCTGACCCAGGCCCGCGTCTGGGTCACCGACCTGAAGGAAGGCCAGGAACGCATCCTCTCCGTCGTCCCGTTCTTCCACGTCTACGGCGTCACCCTCTGCATGAACCTGGCTGTGGCCATCGGCGCCACCAACATCATGATCCTCATGCCGGGGTTTGTCGCCCGTACCACGGCCGAGGTCGCCCACAGGTACCGGCCCACGATCTTCCCCGGCGCGCCCCCCATCTACCTGGCCATCAACCAGCTCAAGGATGTCCATCGGTACAACCTCCGCTCCATCCGCAACTGCGTCTCGGGGTCCAGCTCGCTGCCGGTGGAGGTGCAGAAGCGGTTCGAGGAGCTGACCGGCGCGCGGCTGGTGGAGGGGTACGGGCTCTCCGAGGCCTCTCCCCTGACCCATGCCAACCCTCTGGCCGGGAGGCGGAAGGTGGGCAGCATCGGCATCCCCGTCCCCAACACGGACGCCAGGATCGTGGACGCGGAGGGCGGCGAACGGGAGTTGAAGGCGGGAGAGGTCGGCGAGCTGATCGTCCGCGGCCCGCAGGTGATGATGGGCTACTGGAACAACCCGCGGGAGACAGCGCAGACGCTGCGCGGCGGCTGGCTTTACACCGGGGACATCGCCCGCATGGATGAGGACGGTTTCTTCTTCATCGAGGACCGGAAGAAGGACATGGTGAACATCGGCGGCCTGAAGGTCTTCCCCCGGGAGGTGGAGGAGGTGCTCTACCAGCACCCCCGGGTGCGGGAGGCGGCGGTGGTGGGGGTCTCCTCCCGGGTGCGCGGCGAGATGCTGGTCGCCCACGTGGTGCCCAAGGATGGCGACGACGCGCGGGCGCTGCGGCGGGAGCTGCGCGACTTCTGTGCGGCGCGCCTTGCTCCATACAAGGTGCCGCGGCGCATCGAGATCGTGCCGGAGATCCCCAAGACGGTGGGCATCCCCAAAGCTCTGCGGCGGGTGATCCGGGAGCAGGAGCAGGCCAGGGGCGAGGAGGCGGGCGATGAGGAGCTCTAGGACTGCGTCCGTTAGATCCCGCCCCGAAACGGCCCGGGGCGGGAGAGCCTACCTCCCGGCGATCAGGCGCATGCGCTGCGGCGGCCAGTAGATCAGGACCGCCTGGCCGACGATCAGCGTCCGTTTTAGCGGGCCGAAGGCCCGGCTGTCCTCGCTGTTGTTGCGGTTGTCGCCCATGACGAAGACGGAATCCAACGGCACCGTGACCGGGCCGAAGTCCCCCACGGTCTTGCCGTTCAGGTAGTCCTCCCGGATGGGCTGGCCGTTCACGTAGAGGGTTCCCCGCTTGATGGCGATGGTTTCGCCCGGCAGGCCGATCACGCGCTTGATGTAGTTCCGTTCCGGATTGCGCGGGTAGCGCAGGACGATGACGTCGCCTCGCGCCGGCTCGCGCAGCCGGTAGATGAACTTGCTCACCAGCACCCGGTCGTGCGGCAGCAGGGTGGGCTCCATGGAGTACTGCTCCACCTGGAACGCCTGGGCCACGGAGACCATGATCAGCTGGGCCAGGAGGAAGGCGATGAGGAGGGTCTTCGCCGCCTCGACGACGGCGGCCTGGGCGCGCCGCCACGAGGGCTGGCTCGCCGCCAGCGCGACCCGGATCCGTCGCCGAAGGGGCCGGCGGCTTGCCAGCAGGTCCCGCGCCCGCCTGGAGATGGCGGTGATGCGGTGGCGCACGTCCTGGCGCTGGCTGGGCGTCGGGTCGGTCATCGGTGGCTGTGGTATCGCTGGCGGAGGGGGCGGGATTTGAACCCGCGAAGCGGCTTGTGGCCGCTTACCCGCTCTCCAGGCGGGCGCGCTACCGGGCTACGCGACCCCTCCGCGGCCGATTTCCCGGCGCGAAAGGCCTGCAAAGACCCCGCTCACCGATTATAGCAGGGAGCATGCGCCAATGGGACGAAGAGAGGGGCCGGTGCCCGGCGATGCGCACCCCTCGCGTCAACCCCAAGTTGAAGGACCCGCTGGTCGACCGCTTCTGCCAGGCCCTCCTCCACCTGCGCTCGGTTGCCGAGTGCTACCGCTTCCTGGAGGACGTCTGCACGGTTGCGGAGGTGAAGGCGATGGCCGCCCGCCTGGAGATCGCCCGCCTCCTCTACGAGGGCCATACGTATGCGGAGGTGGCGCGACGCACGGGGGCCAGCAGCGCCACCATCAGCCGGGTCCGCCGTTTCCTGGAGTACGGCGCGGACGGCTACCGCTTGGTGCTCACGCGGATGGGGGTGCGCCCCCGCCTCCAGGGCCCCCGCTAGGGGGTTGACAGGCTGCCCGCAGGTTGCGTAGGCTAGACGAGTCGTTCCTTTTCTTCGCTAGCTATTTATCAAGATAAAGAACAGAGGCACGCCACCGTTGCGTGATACCCATGCGCCTGCATGACACCACCGCGCCCCGCTGGCAGCAGGTTCCGCCGGGCCTGCCCGACCTGGCCCCGGCCGAAGCCGCCCGGCGCAACGCCCTCTGCGAGGTACTGCGCCAGGAGTTCCGCCGCTGGGGCTACCGGGAGGTGGCGCCGCCGACGCTGGAGTACCTGGAGACCTTTACCCGCGGCGCGGGCGCGGGGACGGCGGACCGGCTCTTCAAGCTCACCGACCGCGGCGGGGAGCTGCTGGCGCTGCGTCCCGACTTCACCCTTCCCGTAGCCCGGCTGGCGGCCACCCGGCTCCTGCCGGCCGAGGGGACGCCCTTGCGGCTGGCCTACGTCGGGTCCGTCTTCCGCGGCCAGGAGGAAGGCCAGGGGCGCCTCCGGGAGTTCACGCAGGCGGGGGTGGAGCTGCTGGGCGAAGAGGCGCCGGATGCCGACGCGGAGGTCATCGCCCTGGCCGCGTCCTGCCTCCGACGGGCGGGTGCCGCCGGGGCGGTCCTGCACATCAGCCACCTGGACTTCATCGGCGACGCGCTCGACCTCCTGCCTGCCCGCCTGCGGGAGGAGGTGCGCCACCACCTCTACCGCAAGGCGTTCGTCGACCTGGACGGCCTGGACCTCCCTCCTGTCCCCCGGCGTCTGCTCCGTGCGCTGCCAGAGCTGCGCGGCCCGGACGTGCTGCGGCGCGCCAGGCCCCTGGCCGCCTCGCCGCGCAGCGTGCGCGCCCTGGAGGAGCTGGCCGGCCTGATGGAGCGCGTGCGGGAGTACGGCGTCGGGGACCTGGTGGCGGTCGACCTGGGCATCATCCGCGACTTCGGCTACTACACGGGGGTGGTGTTCGAGGCCTACGGCAGCGGGAGCGGCTACCCCCTTCTGGGAGGGGGCCGCTATGACCGCCTCCTGGAGCGCTTCGGCACGCCGGCTGCGGCCACCGGGTTCGCGGTGGGGGTGGAACGTCTCCTCACCACCGTTCCCGATGGTGTCACGCCTTCCGTCCTGGTGCTCGTGCTGGCCCCGGCCGCCGCTCCCCTCCGTGCCGCAGCGGTGCGATTCGCCATGGAGCTGCGCACCCGGGGACTGGCCGCCGTGCTGGCGTTCCGCCGGGGCTGGGACGAGGCGGTGCGCGACGCGGATGCCGCCGTGCGCTGGGTGGTACAGGTGGGGGGAGAAGACGTGCGGGTGCTGGACCGTGCCGCGGGGCGCGAGGAGCGCCTCTCCCTGCAGGAGGCGCTGCGTACGATCACCGGGTCGGAAGATGCCGGTCCAGGGGGAGCCGCAGACCGTGTGGGATGAGCGCCCGAAGGGCGGCCCGGGAGGGCCAGCGGCCGATGGGCTGGCCGTTGCGGTGCCGACGGGGCGCCTCTTCGCCCAGTCGGTCTCCCTTCTGCGGCGGGCGGGTGTCTTTGGAAGTGCGCCGGATGACGCCCCCCTGCCGCAGGAGAGGAGCCTGGTGCTGCCGGCTGACGCCGGGCGGATCCTGGTCGTCAAGCCGGCGGATGTCCCCGTCTACGTCGAGCACGGAGCGGCAGACGCCGGTGTCGTCGGACGGGACATCCTCCTGGAGCAGGGCCGCGACGTCTATGAGCTGGTGGACCTGGGATTCGGCTCCTGCCGCGGGGTGGTGGCCGTGCGCCAGGGGGAGGAAGACTCATGGCCGGGCGGGCGGACGGTGCGGGTGGCGACGAAGTATCCCCGCATCGCCGCACGCTACTGCGAGCGGCGGGGCTGGCCGGCCGAGATCATCGCCCTAAACGGCGCGGTGGAGCTAGCCCCGCGCGTGGGACTGGCCGACGCCATCCTCGACGTGGTGGTTACAGGCCGCACGCTGCGGGACAACCTCCTGGTGGAGGTTGCGGAGGTGTTCCGCTCCACGGCCCGGCTGGTGGTGAACCGGGCCAGCCTGCGGACGAAGGGTGCGGCGGTGCAGCGGTTGATCGCGGCGCTGGAAGCGGTGAAGAGGGTGCCGGGTGGTGATGCGGCCGGGGAGGCGGGAGGCGCCGCGGAGGCAGCGGGCACCGTGTCGCTGCCATCGGTCCGGCCTGCCTTCGGAGATGGCTGAGATGGCGCTGGACATCCTCCCCCTCTCCTCCACAGCGCCGCAGCGCCTGCAGGCGCTCCTGCGGCGGTCCGCCGCCCTGGCTGTGGACGGCGATGCGCTGGAGAGCGCCCGCCGCACCCTGGCCGAGGTCCGCGAGCGCGGCGATGCGGCCCTGCTGGAGTACACGCGCCGCTGGGACGGCGTCGCGCTCGGCCCGGAGCTGCTGCTCGTCTCGCGGGACGAGGTGGCGGAGGCGCAGCGGGCGGTGGACCCGGCGGTGCGCGCGGCGCTGGAGACCATGATCGCCCGCACGCTGGCCTTCAACGAACGGCTGCTCCCCCGATCCTGGGAGGCGCCGCTGGGCGACGGGGTGACCGTGGGCGTGCGTGTGGGCCCGGTGGCCGCAGCGGGAGTCTATGTGCCGTCGGGCAAGGGGCGGTTTCCCTCCATCGCCGTGACCCTCCTGGCTCCCGCCGTGGTGGCCGGCGTGCCCGAGCTCAGCCTGCTGGTGCCCCCGCAGCCTGACGGCTCGGTGGACCCGGCCGTTCTCGTGGTCTGCGACCTGCTGGGGGTGCGGCGCATCTTCCGCTGCAACGGCGTCGCCGGCGTGGCCGCCCTGGCGGTGGGGACGGAGACCGTCCCCGCGGTGCCGCTGATCGTCGGACCGGGGAACCCGCGCATCGTCGCCGTCCAGCTGGCGGCGCAGGCCCTGGGGGTGCGCGTGCCCGCCATCCTGGGGCCGACCGAGGCCATGATCCTGGCCGACGAGAGCGCCGACCCGCGGCGGCTGGCGCTGGACCTGTGCTGCGAGGCCGAGCACGGCCCCGACTCCGCGCCGGTGCTGGTGACCACCAGCCGGGAGGTGGCGGAGGCGGTGGTGGTGGAGGTGGAGGCCGTACTGCGAGAGCTCCCCGGGGAGCGGTGCCGTTTCGCCGCGGAGGCGCTGCGCACCTACGGCGCGGTGGTGCTGGCCGGCTCCATGGAGGAGGCGGTCGCGTTCGTGAACCGCTACTCCCCCGAGCACCTGCAGCTGGCCGTCCGCGACCCCATGGCCGCCGTTGCCGGTATCCGCTACGCCGGCGAGGTGCTGCTGGACCAGGAGACGCCGTTCTCCGCGGCGACCTACGCCATGGGGCTGCCCGCGGCGCTGCCCACCGGCGGAGCAGCCAGGTGCGGCGGGGGCGTCACCGTGCTCAGCTTTATCAGGATCACGTCCACGGGGCGTCTCGACCCTGCGGCCCTGGCCGCGGCCCTCCCCGTGGTGGAGGCCCTGGGGACTTACGAGACCTTTCCGGCGCACGTGCTGGCAGTGAAGGAGCGACCACGGGTGAGGATGCGATGAAAAGCGAGAGCCTGTGGGCCGGCGGCGGCCCGAGGGTCTCCCCGCGGCCGGAGCTGGCGGAGGTGCGCGCCTATGCGGTCCAGCGAGACGCGCCGGTGAGGCTCAACCAGAATGAGAGCCCGCTGGACTGGCCCGCCGAACTGAAGGCGGAGGTGCTTCGCCGCGTGGCGCGGGCCGCGTGGAACCGCTACCCGCAGGCGCAGGCAGAGGTCCTGCGCCGGGCGCTGGCCGACGCCCACGGCCTGGCCCCTGAGATGATTGCCCTGACCAACGGCAGCGACGAGGCCATCCTGGCGCTGGTGGAGGCTTTCGCCGCGGGGCGTGCGGTGGTGCTGCCCGTCCCCACATACTCCATGGCCGAGCCCCTGGCGGTCGCCGGGGGGGCTCGGGTGGCGGCTGTCCCCCTGCGCCCGGACTTCAGCCTCGACGCGGAAGCCGTCATCCGTCTCTCCCGCCAGGCCGGCGCAGGGCTCGTCCTCCTGGTTTCCCCCAACAACCCCACGGGCAATGCCTTCGCTTCCGGGGAGGTGGAGGCGGTGGTGCGGGAGGCGGCCGGCCTGGTGGTGGTGGACGAGGCCTACGCCGATTTCGCGGCGGGGAGCTGGCTGCCGAGCGTCCCCGGCCATGCGGCCCTGGCGGTGGTGCGCACCTTCTCCAAGGCCTTCGCCCTTGCCGGCGGGCGCGTCGGCTGGATTGCCGCCTCTCCTGAGGTGGTCGCCGCGCTGCGCACCGTGCTGCCGCCTTATAACCTCGACGTCTTCGCCCAGGAGGCGGCGCTGGTGGCCCTGGAGCACCGTGCGTTCTTCCTGGCGCAGGCCGCGGCGGTGGTCGCGGAGCGCCAGCGGCTGGGCGAAGCCATGGCCGCGCTGGACGGGGTGACGGTCTTCCCCTCGCAGACGAACTTCCTCCTGTTCAGAGCGGCGGGGTTTCCGGCCGGCGTCCTCTTTCGCCGCCTCCTCGCCCGGGGGGTGCTGGTGCGCGATGTCTCCGGCGCGCCGATGCTGGCTGGCTGCCTGCGGGTCACGGTGGGGACGGCCCAGGAGAACGCGCGCTTCCTGGAGGCGCTGCGCCAGAGCCTGGCCGGCGGCCCGCCGTCCGGCCCGGAGGAGCGGCGGTGAGCGCCGTAAGGGGACCTCAGGAAGGCAGGAGCCCGCCGCGCGTGGGGACGGTGCAGCGGCGGACCGCCGAGACCGAGGTCCGCGTCACCCTGGGCCTGGACGGCGGCGGAGAGGTACAGGTGGCCACCGGCATCCCCTTCTTCGACCACATGCTGCACCAGCTCGCCCACCACGGTCGCTTCGACCTCCAGGTCCAGGCGCAGGGCGACCTCGCCGTGGACCCCCACCACACCGTGGAGGACGTGGGGATCGCCCTGGGGCAGGCGCTGCGCGCAGCGCTGGGCGAGGCCCGCGGGATCGCCCGCTTTGCCGCCCTGCACGTGCCCATGGACGAGGCGCTGGTGCTGGCGGCCCTGGATGTGAGCGGGCGGCCCTATCTGCACTACGCGCTTGCGCCCGCCCCCGCCGTCCTGGGCGGCTTCGCCACCGACCTGGGCGCGGAGTTCTTCCGCGCGCTCGTTGTACACGGGGGCCTGACGCTCCACCTGGTGCAGGTGCACGGCGGCAGCGCCCACCACCTCCTGGAGGCCGCCTTCAAGGGGACCGGCGTAGTCCTCCACCAGGCCACGCGGGTGGTGGGCGAGGGCGTGCCGTCCACCAAGGGGACCCTGTGAGTGCGCCAGCCGGCCCGCTCGCGCCGCCCCGCCTGGCGCTGGTCGACTACGACGCAGGCAACCTGCTCAGCCTGAGCCGGGCCCTGCAGCGCGCGGGGGCCGAGCCCGTCGTTGTGCGGGCGCCCGTCCGCGGGGACTGGGAGGGGATCGTCCTGCCGGGGGTCGGGCACTTCGGCGCCGCCATGGCGCGGTTGGAGGCTGCGGGGCTCGCGGGGTGGCTGCGGGACCACATCGGGCGTGGCACACCCCTGATCGGCGTCTGCCTGGGGATGCACCTGCTCTTCCAGCGCGGCGAGGAAGGCGGGGGGGTCGCGGGTCTGGGGGTGCTCCCGGGCGAAGTGCGCCGCCTGCCCGCCGGGGTCAAGGTCCCGCACATGGGCTGGAACAGCCTGCGCATCCGTCGGCCCGGCGCGGCCCTGGCCGGCATGGCTGATGGGGTGTACGCCTACTTCGTCCACAGCTTCGCAGTCGAGCCGGCCGACCCCGCCATGGTCACCGCCACCACCGTCTGCGGGGTGGAGTTACCAGCGGTGGTGGAACGGGAGCACCTGGTCGGCGTGCAGTTCCACCCGGAGAAGAGCGCGGAGGCCGGCGCGGCCATCCTGCGCAACCTGGTGCGCTGGATAGCCGCGCGACGCACACCTGGCGTCCGCGGGGAGTCCACGAGGTGATCGTCATCCCTGCCATCGACCTGCGCGGCGGCCGCTGCGTCCGGCTGGTCCAGGGGGACCCCCGGCGGGAGCGCCGCTACCACGAGGACCCTGCGGAGGCGGCGCTGCGGTGGATCCGCGCGGGCGCGCGCTGGCTGCACGTGGTGGACCTGGACGGGGCCTTCGCGGGGCGCCCGGTGCAGCTCGAGGTCGTCGCCGCCATCGTCCGTCTCGCCTCGGCGGCCGGCGTGCAGGTGCAGGCCGGAGGAGGGCTTCGCACCGAGCGCGACATCGCCGCAGCTCTGGATGCGGGGGTACGCCGTGTGGTCGTGGGGACCGCCGCCCACGCGCTGCCCGGCCATCTGCTGCACCGCTACGGGGAGCGGCTGGCTGTGGCGGTGGACGCACGCGCCGGGGGCCTGGCGGTGCAGGGCTGGAGGAGGGTGCGCCGGACCGATCCACTGATCGTCGCCCGGCGCCTGGCGGCGTGCGGGGTGCGGCGGTTCGTCTACACGGCCACTGCGCGCGACGGGACGCTGGCCGGAACGGACCTGGAGGGGCTGCGCCGCTTTCTAGCTGCGGTCTCTCCGCTGCCGGTGATCGCCGCCGGCGGCGTTGCGCGGGCGGAGGAGCTGGAGGCGTTGCGGGCGCTGGGAGTGGAAGGGGTGATCGTCGGGCGCGCGCTCTACGAAGGGCGCCTCGACCCCGCCCTGCTTGCGGCCGAAACGCCGGCGGCCGGGGCCGCGGCGGGGGCAGCTCCAACGTATGCGGCCGCTCCCCCGCCCGAACGAGGGGATCCGGAGACATGCTGACCCGGCGGGTCATCCCCTGCCTGGACATGCAGGGCGGCCGCGTGGTTAAGGGGGTGCGCTTCGCCAACCTGCGGGACGCCGGGGACCCCGTGGCCCTGGCGGCGCTCTACAGCGCGGAGGGCGCCGACGAGATAGTCTTCCTGGACATCGCTGCCTCGGCGGAGGAGCGGGGGACGCTGGAGGCGGCCGTCCGCGCCACCGCCGAACAGGTGAATATCCCCCTTACTGTGGGGGGCGGCGTCCGCGGTGTGGAAGACGTGCGCCGGCTGCTGCTGTCGGGGGCCGACAAGGTCGCGGTGAATACCGCGGCCGTGCTCCGGCCGGAGCTTATCAGCGCCGCCGCGGAGCGTTTCGGCAGCCAGTGCATCGTGGTGGCCATCGATGCCAGGCAGGTCTCCGAGGGGCACTGGGAGGTCTACACCCACGGGGGACGGCGGCCAAGCGGGGTGGACGCCGTGGAGTGGGCGCGCCGCGCCGCGGCGCTGGGCGCCGGCGAGATCCTGCTGACCAGCATCGACCGCGACGGAACCCGGGAGGGCTTCGACGTGGCGCTGACGCGCGCGGTGACCGACGCCGTCACCGTGCCGGTGATCGCCTCGGGAGGAGCGGGGTCGGCCGCGCACCTCTACCAGGTGCTCACCGCCGGAGGGGCCGACGCGGCCCTGGCCGCGTCCATCTTCCACGACGGCGACCTGCGCATCGGTCAGGTGAAGCGCGCGCTGGCAGCGTGGGGGGTGCCGGTGCGACTGTGAAGGAGGAGGCGATGGACAAGGTGGCCTACGGGAAGGAGGGGCTGGCCCCGGCGGTGGTCCAGGACCGGCGCAGCGGGCAGGTGCTCATGGTCGCCTACATGAGTCCCGAGGCGCTCCGGCGCACCCTGTCCGAAGGGCGGGCCTGGTACTGGAGCCGCTCGCGGCAGAGGCTGTGGCGCAAGGGGGAGGAGTCCGGGCACACCCAGACGGTGCGCGAGGTGCGCCTGGACTGCGACGGCGACGCTCTGCTGCTCCTGGTGGACCAGGAGGGCCCCGCCTGCCACACGGGGCGGAGGAGCTGCTTCTTCCGCGACGCGGCGGGGAGGGAGCTGCCGGATCCCGCCTTCGCCCGCGACGTTCTCGACGAGCTTGAGGAGGTGGTGCGCTCGCGCCGGCTCGGCGCGCCGGCGGGGTCGTACACCGCCGCCCTCTTCGCTTCCGGGCGCGCGGCCCTGGGGGCCAAGGTCAGAGAGGAGGCGGAGGAGCTGGCCCTGGCGGCGCTCGATGAGAGCGAGCGCCGCGTCGTGGAGGAGGCCGCCGACCTGCTCTACCACACCCTCGTCCTCCTGGTGGACCGCAACCTGAGCCTGGACGACGTCCGCCGGGAGCTGGCGCGGCGCCGTGGCCGTTAGGCTGGTCATCTTCGACCTGGACCGCACCCTCTGGGACCACGCCAATGTCTCGGCGCTGGTCCTTCCGGTGCGCCGCGTGGACGAGGAGACCGTGGAGGACGCCGCGGGGGTCCGGGTGCGCCTGCACCCCGGGGCCCGTCAGGTGCTGGAAGAGCTGCGCCGCCGGGGGGTCGTCCTCTCCATCGCCTCCTGGAACCAGCCCGAGCCTGCCTTCGCGGTGCTGGAGGCGCTGGGCCTGGAGGAGTACTTCCTGCTGCCCCGGGTGGAGCCGCATCCATACAAGGAGCGGACCATCCCGCAGCTGCTGGCGGACCTGGCGGCGTGCGGCCTGGCGCTGCAGCCCGGGGAGGTCCTCTACGTGGACGACCGCGCGCTCCACCTGCGCCGCGTCCGCGCGGCGCTGCCGGGGATCCACACCCTCCAGCCGGGAGTGGAGATCACGGCGCTGGCGGAGGTCGTGGCGTTCGTCGACCGGGAGGCCGCCGGCACCTGATCCGGATCTGGCGGAGGGGGTGGGATTTGAACCCACAAGGGCCGCGGGGCCCGGCGGTTTTCGAGACCGCTCCGTTCCCGGGTTCCGGACACCCCTCCGCGGAGCGCCCTCATTCTACCGCGCCGGCCGGAGGGCCGAAAGACATTGGCCGGCTAGAGCCCCTCGACGATCCTGCGGATCTCCTCCTCCGTGTAGCCGCGCACCGTCTCCGTGCGGGCCGCGCCCTGCGTCCCCACCCAGAGGGCGAAGCGGCTGGCCGTCTCGTCATCGGGCGCATCGATGATGGCCACCACGTCGAAGCGCCCCATGGTCCAGATGACCTCGCGCAGGCGGGCGCCGAACCGTTCCGCCTGCTCGCGGGCCTGCTGGGTGCGCTGCAGGGTGTCCCTGGCCGCCGCCGCGCCTTTTTCCGTCCAGGTGACGAACTGCACGTATACCGGCATGGGGCTCCCTCCTCAGCTGAAGCGTGGGATGGATGAGCGTTCGCGATGCGTCCCGGCAGGCCCTGCCCGGGCGGTGGCAGCAGGGAGCTGCGGCCAGGCGGGGGAATCCCTGACCCGTGTCCGCGCCCCGCGTCGTGGTCATAGGCAGCCTGAACATGGATCTGACCGTGAGGACCTCCCGCCTCCCCCGGCAGGGGGAGACCGTCCTGGGCAGCGACTTCTACCAGACGCCGGGCGGGAAGGGCGGCAACCAGGCCGTGGCCGCCGCACGCCTGGGTGCCCGCGTACGGATGGCCGCTCGGGTGGGGCCCGACCCCTTCGGCACCGCTCTGCGCGCCTCGCTGCAGCGGGAGGGCGTCGACGTCTCTGCGGTGGGGGTGGCTGAAGCCCATACGGGAGTCGCACTCATCATCGTGGACGCCGAGGGACAGAACCTGATCGCCGCCTACTCCGGAGCCAATGCGCTGCTTTCCGCCTCGGACCTGGAGGCGCTGGCATGGGAGCCGGGGGAGTGGGCGGTCGCCGTGCTGGAGGTCCCGGATGCCGCGGTCGTGCGGGGGTTCGAGCGGGCACGGGAGGCCGGAGGCCGCACCATGCTCAACGCCGCCCCGGCGCGACCGCTTTCGACGGAGCTGTGGCGCCTGGTCGACGTGCTGGTTGTCAATGAGAGCGAAGCTGCCCTTCTGGCCGGCCAGCCGGTGCACGGCGTGGCGTCGGCGCTGGCCGCCGCCCGCATCCTGCAGGGACGCGGGCCGGAGACGGTGGCCGTCACGCTGGGCGCCGAAGGGGGCGTGCTGGTGGATGGCGCGGAAGCCTGGTACATCCCGGCGGTCCCGGTGCGGGCGGTGGACGCCACGGCGGCGGGCGATGCCTGGGTGGGGGCGCTGGCCGCAGCGCTGGCTCGGGGCGAGGGGTTTCTTCAGGCCGCGGTGTTCGCTTCGGCGGCGGGGGCAATCACCGTGACACGCCGGGGTGCCCTGCCGGCCCTCCCCTCTCTGGCCGAGGTGCGGGAAGTGGTGGGCCGGGTGCCGCAGCCGCAGCGGCTGGGGTAGCCGCGTTCAGCGGCCGCCGGCCGGCGTCCACCTCGTCACCCCTCATCCGTACCGGCGCGCGGCTGCTCCGGGAGCGGGCCGAAGACGCGGGCGAAGGCCGGCTCGCTGCCCTTGGACACCAGGATGTCCCACAGCAGCGCTGCCACGTCCCGGCCCGGGAGCGCATCCGCCCCCATACGGTCGCTCTCCCCGGTGAGGAAGGCGGAGATCTCCTCGGTGACCCGGGCGATCTCCGTTTCGGCCACGCCGCGCTGCTCCAGCGCCTCGCGCACCGCCATGGCCACATCCAGGACAGCGATGTGGGCCAGCTGGCGGCGCTGAGGATCGCGCAGCGCCGCCAGAAGGCGTTGGCGGAGCTGCGCCCCATGGGTCTCCGCCGGATGCGCCGACATGTCAGACCGTGCCCGGGGCATGGGAGTGACCGGAACGTCGCATCACTTCTCCATCCTGCCCCGATGGACTCCATGCTGTGGCGGGGGGTCGTCGGGGATCTCGAGGTCGAACAATGGAGGGTATTGCTGCGAACCGAAGACGTCCCTCTCCCCAGGAGAGCCGCTGGCACGCCGTCGGCGCAGGGTGAACTTGATCGCCCGCGCGGCGTCCACGCACTGGAAGTGGGTGACGTCCTCCGCGGGCACACCGTACAGGCGGGCTATGCTCTCACGGGTGAGGAGCCCACTGTGGACGGCCCGCCGGTATGCGCGTTCATCCGAGAAGATGATGTCGAAGGTCACGTGATCCACCCCGGCATTCTTGCTGCGCACCGTTGTCGCCAGATCCACCAGCCTGGTCATCGTGCGCTCCTCACGGGGGCGACGCCGCCCACCTGCACATGGCGAATGGGGAACAACTCCAGGGGGTCTTCCAGAGGAAGCAAGTGGTTGATCGTCCACGTGTACCCCGGGCGGGCCGGAAGGATCTCATCAAACGGCAGCGCCGCTACCCCTCCCGTACCGCGCGCGCCGGGGAATCGGGCGAAGAAGACGTTGCGCTGCGCCAGGGCAGCGATCTCCACCGCCTGGTCCAGGGTCGGCGCCACCGCTTCGATGACGATGCCGACCTCGTGCGGGAGGGCATCCCGCCGGGGTTCCCATTCCCCCATGACGCCGTTCTTTCCGTAGATGTGGAAGAACACCCGGTACGTGTGTTCTGAAGCAGGCCCGTGGCGTTCGGCGACCTTCTGCCTTGCCCACGCCAGGATGGTTTCCAGCTGCTCGATGGCCATAGGGTCGCGGATGGCCACGACCCCAATGGCACGCTCGCCCACCTTGCCCGCCCCCTCCAGCTTGACAGCGTAGACGGGATTGGGGATCCAACGGGCGCCGCGGACGCGCGTACGGCGGTCATCCACAGCCTCATACACGCAACCTCTCAGGTCGAGAGCCCCTCCAGGGAGGGCGTGGGAGAAGGCATCCTCGCGCTCGTAGAGACTGTGGCTGGCGACAGATGCCGGCGTGCAACGCTGCTGTGGATGCATCGGCTCGAATTCCACGGCCTCCGCCGTGATGGTGCCGATCACGGTCTCCTTGGCCATGAATGGCTCGGCGCACAGCGAGGCACACTCCAGCACCTTTCCCAGATGGAAGGCCAGAGCCCTGGGAAAGCCGGCGCGCAGAGGCAGAGCCGCGTAGATGGCGTCGTCGCAGGAGCGACCGCAGATGACGACATCCGCGCCTTCATCCAGTGCCCGCACGATAGGCTCCACGCCCATCATGGCCACGATGTGGTCAGTCCGCTCCACGTCCTGGGGCGTCAGGTCGGCGCGGCCCCCCAGCCCTTTGACCCGGGTTCGCTGCAGCCTCGTCAGGAGCTCGTCGCGCGAGACTTCTGCGTAGACCGCCGCCACGCGAAAGGGAGGAAGGCCGTGCCGGGTGGCGATCTCCTGGATAAGGCGGACGAACAAATCGACGCCGCGGTTGGTGCCGGTGTCCGCCGCAGACCCGATAATCATGGGCACTCCCAGACAGCGGGCTTCGACGAGCATGATCTCCAGGTCGTGCCGCTGCCACTCCAGGGGGCTATGCTGTGTGTCGGCGCCCAGGGCAAAGGGGCCGATGTCGCAGCTTCCGGAGTCGGCGATCAAGGCGTCCGGCCGGCGGGCCACGCCTGTGTAGAAGCTTCCCTCCTCGATGGGGGTAAATCCCAGGTGACCCGTCGGTGACAGCAGGGTCATTCGCTCCATCAGGATCCTCCTTGGACCAGCGCGGCTGAGACCAGCGCCTGAAAGATTCGCCGCCAGCGCGCCTGTCGGATGGCCATGTTCTCCGGGTGGAACTGCACACCCAGGACGAACCCGGACTGGCTCTCCACCGCTTCTACGACGCCGTCGGGGGCGACGGCGGTGACGCGCAGTCCGCTCCCCGGGGTGGCCACGGCCTGCCGGTGAAACGAATTGACCTCCGCCCGCGTCCCCCCAACGATCTCGCACAACCGCGAGTCCTGCACGATGCTGATGGTGTGCGTGGGACGCCATCGGGGCGCACGCTGGTAGTGCTGCAGAGCATGCGGGAGGTCGGTGGTGATGTTGTTGATCAGTAGTCCACCCAGCGTCTCGTTGATCATCTGCATTCCCCGGCAGACACCCAGGAGCGGGATCCCTCGCGCCACGGCTGCGCGGATGAGCTCCCGCTCAAAGGCGTAGCGCCCGGGGTTGATGGCTTCCAGTGTCGGGCCGGACCGGTCCGCCTTGAATGTCCCGGGGGGGAGGCGGCCGCCGCCGGTGATCAGGATGCCGTCCAGACGTTCCAGCAGTTCAGGGATAGCGTCCGCCAGCGGCGGGAGAATGACCGGCAGGCCGCCTGCGTCGAGGACCGCCTGGACCACCTGCACCTGCGCCGTCGTGGTGCTCACGTCGGGGGTCAGAGGCCGCGCAGGATGCGTCCGCGTGTGCACCGTAATGCCGATGACCGGCCGGGCCACGTCAGTCCACCCGCAGGCGCGGGTCGAGGATGTCCCGCGTCCCTTCTCCAAAGAGGTTGACGGCGAGCACGAGGAGGGCGATGGTCAGTCCCGGGAAAGTGGAGACCCACCAGGCCGTAAGCAGGACCTCTCGACCGTCGGCGACCATTGAGCCCCAGGCGGGGATGCGAGGAGGGACTCCTAGACCGAGGAAGGAGAGTGAGGCCTCCAGGACGACGAACGTTCCCAGGCGCAATGTGGCCAGGACCAGACTGGTATGGATGATGTTCGGACCGATGTGGCGGCGGATGATACGGGCGGAGGTCGCTCCCAGAGCGCGCGCTGCCTCCACGTAGTCCCGTGTCTGCTGCACCAGCGTCTCCCCGCGGATTAAGCGGAAGAATTCCACCCATCCCTTGAAGGACAGAGCCAGGATCAAGTTCCAGACTCCTGGCCCAAGGGCGGCCATGGCACCGATGGCGAAGATGAGGTAGGGGAAGGCCATGAGGACGTCGGCAAATCGCGACACGGCCGCGTCGAGGCTCCCGCGAAAGTACCCCGCCGCCGCCCCCAGGACCAATCCGAGTAGCAGGGAGATGGCGGTAGTCAGGCCACCCACCAGCAGCGAGACGCGAGTGCCCAGGATGATGCGCGAGAGGATGTCTCGTCCCAACTGATCTGACCCCAGGAGGAAGCGTGAGCCGTCTGGGGCGATGTAGCCCGGCGGTACCAGGCGGTGGGCCAGTGCGGCTTGATTGGGATCGGCAGGGGTGAGGATCGGGGCTAGGGCTGCTGCCGTAACGAAGGCGGCCAGGACGACGCCGCCCCCGGCGGCGGTAGGATGCCTGCCCAGGCGGCGGAGGAAGTCCGTCACGCCGCCGCGCCGGATGCGCGGGGCCAGCAAGAGGGTCGCCGCCTGGGCCATGACTCCTGGCTACACCTCAATACGCGGATTGAGATAGGTGTACAAGATGTCCACGAGCAGGTTGACGAGGATGAAGATGAGCGTGTAGAGCATTACCGCCCCCTGTACCAAAGGGTAGTCGCGGCTGAAGATGGCATCTACCACCACTCGCCCCATCCCCGGCCAGCCGAACACGGTCTCCACGATCATGTTGCCTCCCAGCAAAACGCCGGTTTGCAGGCCGACCACGGTGACCGTGGGGATCAGCGCATTGCGCAGGCCGTGCTGCAGGATGACGGCACGTTCCGCCAGGCCCTTGGACCGCGCCACGAGGACGTACTGTTCCCTGAGGACCTCTACCATGCTGGCTCGCATCACGCGGGCGATGATCGCCATGAGCCCTGCCCCTAATGTGAGCGCCGGGAGAAACAGGTGGCGCAGGCTGTCTCCGAGGGCAGTCCAGTTGCCCGTGATGACGCTGTCCAGGACGTAGAACCCGGTCACGGGCCGGAGAGAGGCGGCGAAGCCGATCCGCCCCGAGGTGGGCAGCCAGTCCAGCCGCACCGCCAGCAACAGGATGAGCATGATGCCCAGCCAGAAGGCAGGCATCGAGATGCCCAGGAAGGCACCGGCCATGCTAAAGCGGTCCAGGAGTGAGGACTGGCGGGTCGCCGAGAGGATACCGATGGGTAGAGCCACCAGGAGGGAAAGCAGAAGCGCTGCCCCCGCCAGCTCAACGGTGGCCGGCAGGGCGTCCAGCAGGACGCGGACTACCGGGCGGCGTTTGACGAAGGACGTGCCCAGGTCCCCCCGTGCCACGTCGCCCACAAAGAGCGCCAGCTGCTTGAGGAGGGGCTGGTCAAGGTGGAACTCCTGGCGCAGCCGGTCCAGGTCCTGCTGAGTGGCCGCTCCACCCTGACCGATGATGATGTCCACAGGGTCTCCGGGGATCAGGCGCATGACCACGAAGACCACTACGGCAACCCCCGTCATCAGGGGGATTGTCGCCAGGATGCGGCGGAGGATGACCAGAACCCGCATGGACATGGCAGCGCGGCCGCCGGCGCGAGGGTCCAGCGGCCGTGCCTTCTCACTCAGCGCACCGTAAACCCGGCCTCCCGCAGCAGCTGCCGCGCCTTGTTCTGGTCGAAGGGGTAAGGCTTGAGGCCGGGATTGTAGCCGAACCCGCTGGGCAGGAACACGGTCGCCAGGCGCCGCGCGTAGCCACGGTAGACATTCTTCAGGATTGACTCCCAGTTGACGGCGTAGTTCATGGCCTGCCGGACCCTGACGTTGTTGAAGGGCGGCCGTGCATTGTTGAGTTCCACGGCGTAGACACGCGTCCCTTGCGTGGTCTTCACATACACCTTTGGATCGCGCTCCAGGTCCGCAAGAAGGTCGATGGGCAGGTCCTCCACGATGTGCACCTCGCCTGCCTTCAGCGCGGCGACCCGCGTGGCCGGCTCGGGCATCATGCGGAAAACCGCGCCAGCGGCTGGCGCCAGTCCCACCGGCGGCAGGGCGGGGGAGCCACCATAGTACCGGTCGTAGCGCTGCAGGACGATCTGGGAGTCAAGCGCTCCCGCGACGAACCGGAAGGGGCCTGCGCCGATAGGACGTTCCGCGAAAGCTCTGTCCCCCACTTGCCGGATGTACCTCATCGGGACGATCTGGAAGTGCACCAGCGCCTGGAGGAAGGGAGGGAACGGCTCGGCCAGGGTGAAGCGGATTCTGTCCTCGCCGACCTTCTCCACCTTCTGCAAGGGGCCGAGGAGGCCTTTCCGCGGGCTGCTCTGGCCGCCGACGGCACCCTCCCTGAGAATGCGGTCGAAGGTGAAGAGGACGTCATCGGCCGTGACGGGGTCGCCGTTGTGGAATGTGGCTCCACGGCGCAGGGTGAACTCATAGACCGTGGGGCTGGTCTGGGTCCAGGCGGTGGCAAGCTCGGGGACCACCCGGTCGCGTGTCGTGCGGGTGACCAGGCCGTCGAAGATGTTGCGGATAACGGTCTCGGTCTTCCGGTCGCGGTGCATGGCCGGGTCTAGGGTGATGATGCTGTTGGTGTTCATGGCGACTACGATGACGCTGCCCCGCGTCAGGCGCACGTCGTGCAGGTTGATCCGGCTGTCCATGGCTGGCTCCCAATTCTCGACCAGGATCGACGCCGCCTGGGCCTCCTCACGGAAGTAGCCGAAGATCCAGGGGGCCTCATTGAAGAGGATCTCCTGCACCCTGAAGTAGGCGTCCCGCCGCCGTGCGGGGTCGGTCCCCGTGCTCCCCACCTCCAGCAGGCGATCTACCTCCGGGTTGGAGTAGAAGGAGTAGTTCCCCCTGTCCCTCGTCTTCAACTTGGGGACAGCCAGGTCAAAGGGGTCGAAGAAGGCGCTGCCCCAATCGGTCAGGTATGCCTGCCGCTCACCGGCCCGGTAACGGTCGATGAGGGCAGTACGCTCCCAGACGCGAACCTCGACGTTGGCGCCTATCGCCCGCAGGTCCTGGGCGATGGCCTCCGCCTCGACCTTGCGAAACGCCTCCGTGTCCAGCACGAAGGCCAGCGTCTGCTGAGCTCCGGCCGGCAGCACCGCAGCCGCCAGCAGGAGCCCTGCCGCGAGCATTACCCCTGCCTGCTTGCGCCTCATCAGCGCTCCCCCCTTTCCGGCTTTAGGGCCTTCTCTTCAGTCTTCCGAGCGCTTCCGCCCGGCCGTCGGTCGGGCACCGGTGTCGCAGGCCGAGTCCTTCATATGGTGTAGGTGCGGCGGATGGTGAAGCAGTACCGGTCGCCCCGGTACAAGACCTCGTCGTACTCGATGGGCACTCCTTCTCCTGTGTAGATGATGCGGGTACTGGCGAAGACAGACGAACCTGGAGCAACACCCAGCAGAGCGGCGGCAGCGGTGCCAGCGGTAGCCGCCTCATACCGCTGCACGGCCCATGCAGGGGCGAGACCGTAGACGCGCTTCAGGTGCCGCAGGATCATGTCAAAGCGCGCGCCGCCGCCTGCCTCCGCCTCGCGCAGCTCCTGCACCACCGTAGCTCCCCAGACGGCGGGCAGGTGAACATAGTACAGCACCAGCGGCTCGCCGTCGGCAGCACCCATCACGTCGATGCGGACGACCTCGTCCTCCGCGCCTAGCTCTAACCCGCGTCGTGCCGGTTCAGATGCCGGACCCCTAGACGTGGCCAGGACATGAATGGTCGGCGTCCGTCCCGCTGCCACCACCGTTTCGGAGAACCGACTCACCCGTGCCAGATCCTGCTCGATCTTGGGGGCCGCAACGAACGTCCCCTTTGCGGGGACTCGGACCAACTGCCCGCTGTGGACCAGGTCGTTGACTGTCTGGCGGACGGTGGTGCGGCTGACCCCGTAGCGCAGGCAGAGTTCTCGTTCGGAAAGAATGCGCTGGCCGGGCCGGTAGCGCCCCCTGGCGATTTCTCGGACCAGGACGTCGCGCAGCTGTCGGTGCAGGGGGACGGCGGCTTGCCCGTCCAGGGTGTGCTGGCGCACGGGGCGGGTTCTGGACATGACCGGTAATTACCTAAATACTAGCCCCCTCCCTGCGGTTGCGCAACTACCTGCTGATCCCTCCCCAAGCCCTCCAAGAAGAAAGGGGGAGATACGCCGGTGGCCTCCCCGGTCAGCACCTGGCCCTCATCACCACCGACCCTCCGCCGCTGGATCCGCGCCTGGCAACACCAGCTGCGACCGGATCACCTATGCGGAGGTCCACTACCTGAACGAGCTATGGCGGGGACACCCTCTCTGGGGATGACTCCCCAAAGAACCCTTGACACTTTCCGCGCGGTAATGTACAAAGCTCCGTGGGAAATCCGGCGGTCAGGTGGCCGGACAGAGCGAGCTGCTTCGCTGCCGCGTTCGCAATGATGACGACCATCGGACGCGTGAGTGCCGTCCTCGGCCTGGCGGTGTTGCTCGCGGTGGGCAGCGCTTCCGCCCAGTCGGCGCCGCAGCCCGGCGGCACCATCGTCATGGCGCTGGGGTCCGACCCGGAGACGCTCAACCCCGGGATCACCACCGGCTACGCCGTGGGAGCGATCACCGCCAATATCTTCAGCGGCCTGATCCGGCTGGGCCCGCGCGGGGAAGTCCTGCCGCAGCTCGCCACCAGCTGGCGGGTGGCTCCCGACGCCAGGACGTACACCTTCACCTTGCGGCAGGGGGTGCGCTGGCATGACGGCCGCCCCTTCTCGGCGGCGGACGTGAAGTTCTCCCTGGAGGAGGTCGCCGGGAAGTTCCACGGCCGCTTCCGCATCGCCTACGCCAACGTGGAGTCGGTGACCACGCCCAACGCCGGCACCGTGGTCATCCGCATGAAGACACCCTTCGCCCCCTTCCTGCAGATGCTGGACACCTTCAACGCGCCCATCGTGGCGCGCCACCTCTTTGCCGGCGAGGACATCCCCCGCAGCCCGCGCAACCTGCAGCCGGTGGGCACGGGGCCCTACCTCTTCCAGAGCTGGGCGCGTGGCGACCGGGTGGTGCTTGTGCGCAACCCCCACTACTGGGAGCCCGTCTACGCCGACCGGCTGATCTTCCGCATCATTCCCAACGCGGCGCAGCGGTCCACGGCGCTGGAGACGGGCGAGGTGGACGTGGTCACCGACTTCTACCTGGCCAAGACCGACGTGCCGCGGCTGCGGCAGAACAGGAATCTGCGGGTGCGTTTCGGCCAGCCGATCCCCGCCCTGGACTTCATGTTCATCAACACGCGGCGCGGGCCGCTGGCCAACGCTAAGGTGCGGCAGGCGCTGGCCTTCGCCATCAACCGCGAGCAGATAGTCGCCCAGGCCATGGCGGGCATCGCCCGGCCTGCCAAGGGGCCGTTTGGCGATGGCTTCAAGTACGCCTACACTCCGGAGGCCGACTACACCCGCCTCTACCCCTACAGCCCGGAGCGGGCGGCGACGCTGCTGCAGGAGGCAGGCGTGGCCCGGGACACCCTTCGGCTCTCCATGATCTTCGATGCGGCGCGGGCCCCGCTGGCCGCGGCGGCGCAGATCATCCGCGACAACCTGCGGCAGGTGGGGATCACCATTGATCTGGTGCCGCTGGAGCGCTCGGTGATGATCGACCGCGTCTACACCCGGGGGGACTATGACCTCACGGTGCAGTCCTTCACCTCCAACACCGACCCGGCCATTGGCTACCACCGCATCTACCTTACGGCGCCCCCAGGGCAGCCGTTCGTCAACGCCACCGGATACAGCAACCCAGAGGTAGACCGGCTGCTGACGCTGGCGGGGCAGACCCCCGCGATAGGCGAGCGGGCCAAGATCTACGCACAGGTCAACGCCATCCTGGCGCGCGACATCCCCACGCTGATCCTCTTCGACGAAGTGGGCGTCGACGCCGCCCGCGCCCACCTGCGCAACCTCTGGCAGGGGCTGGACGCGCGCGACGCCTGGTGGCTGACCTGGGTCGCCAAGTAGATCACGCGCGGTAGTCTTCCCCTGTGGCGGTACATCCTGGGACGGCTGCTCCAGGCCGTCCCGCTGCTGTTGGGGATCATCGTTGTCAATTTCCTCCTGATTGCCCTGGCCCCGGGCGATCCGGTGACCGTCCTCCTGGGGGAGTACCCGGCACCGCCCGAGTACGCAGCCCGGCTGCGGGACCAGTTCGGCCTCGACCGGCCGGTGTACGTCCGGCTGGGCCGCTACGTCGCCAACGCCGCTGCGGGCAACCTGGGGTTCTCCTTCGCCTACCAGGTACCGGTGGCGCGGCTGGTGATGGAGCGGCTGGGCAACACGCTGCTGTTGATGGGGACGGCGATGACGCTGGCAGCGCTGGCCGGCATCCTTCTAGGCGTGGCCGCCGCCCGCCGCCCGCATTCCCGCCTGGACACCGGGGCGACGGCGCTGTCGCTGGTCGGTTACTCCATCCCGGAGTTCTGGCTGGGGCAGATGCTGGTCCTGCTCTTCGCCGTGGTCCTGGCATGGCTGCCGGCCCAGGGAATCCGCTCCACGCGGGAGGAGTACACCGGGCTGGCGGCGGCGCTTGACCTCGGTCGTCACCTCATCCTCCCTGCGGCCGCCCTCGCCTTCCGCTACATCGCCCTGGTCGCCCGCATCACCCGGGCGGCGATGCTGGAGGTCATGCATCAGGACTTCATCCTGGCCGCCCGCGCCCGGGGCGTGGACGAGGGCCGCGTGCTGTGGCGGCACGGCCTGCGCAATGCGGCCATCCCGGTGGCCACGGTGATCGGCTACAACTACGCCTTCATCCTTGCGGGCTCCGCCCTGGTGGAGACGGTGTTCGGCTGGCCGGGTGTGGGCCGGCTGCTCTTCGACGCCGTCCTGCAGCGTGACACGCCGGTGCTGCTGGGTGTGCTGCTGCTCGTCTCGGTCACGGTGGTCCTGGTGAATCTGGTGACCGACGTCCTCTACGCCTACCTCGACCCCCGGGTGCGCTACTGATGGCCGTGTCGGTTAAGACCGCCACCGCACTCGCCGTGCCGCGCGCCCTGCGGGACTTCTGGCGCCGCTACCGGCGCAACCGGCTGGCGGTGGCCGGGCTGCTCCTGGTGCTGGCGCTGGCGATGGTAGCCCTCCTGGCGCCGGTGCTGGCACCCTACGACCCCATCTCCACATCGCTGGACAGCCTGCAGCCGCCAGGGACGCCCCGCCACCCCCTGGGAACCGACGACCTGGGGCGGGACATCCTGAGCGGAGTGATCTGGGGGGCGCGGGTCTCGCTGCTGGTGGGAGTGACGGCGGCGGCCACCGCAGTGCTCATCGGTATCCTCCTGGGGGCGGTGGCCGGGTTCTACGGAGGGCGCACCGACGCGCTGATCATGCGCATGACCGAGCTCTTCCAGACCATTCCTCGCTTCGTCCTGGCGCTGCTGGTAGTGGCGCTGTTCGGCCGCGGGCTGGCCAAGCTGGTGCTGGTGATCGGCCTTTTGGCCTGGCCGCAGGCGGCCCGCCTGGTGCGCGGCCAGTTCCTGGCACAGACATCCTCTCCCTACGTGGATGCGGCGCGCGCCCTGGGGCTGTCCGGCTGGCGCATCATCTTCTCCGAGATTCTGCCCAACGTCCTTGCCCCGGTCATCGTCCTGGCCTCCCTGGACGTGGCGCAGGCCATCCTCCTGGAGGCCAGCCTGGGCTTCTTCGGCCTGGGCGATCCCAACCTAGTCTCCTGGGGAGGAATGCTCAACCAGGCCCAGGCCTACCTGCGCACCGCCTGGTGGATGAGTGTCTTCCCCGGATTGGGGATCGCCCTGGCGGTGCTGGGATTCAACCTGGTGGGCGACGGTTTGAACGACGCCACCAACCCGCGCCTCCATGAGTGACCTGCTGGTCGTCGACCGCCTGACCACACGCATCGAGACGGCGCGGGGGACCGTCGTCCCGGTGGACGACGTCTCCCTGCGCCTGCCGTCGGGCAGCGCTCTGGGGCTTGTCGGGGAGAGCGGGTCGGGGAAGTCCATGACCGCCTTCTCCATCGTGCGGCTGTTCCCCACCGCGGCGGCGCGCCTGGCATCGGGCCGCGTGCTGCTGGACGGCGACGACCTGAGCGCCATGGACGAGGCCTGCCTGCGGCGCGTGCGCGGTCGCCGCATCGGGATGGTCTTTCAGGACCCTTCCACCTACCTGGACCCCGTGCTCACCGTGGGCGAGCAGGTGGCGGAGGCCTGGGCCGCCCACTTCGGCTGGGAGGGCGCCTGGGAGCGGGCCGTGGAGGCGCTGGGCCAAGTGGGGCTACCGGATCCGGCCGAGACCGCCCGCCGCTTCCCCCACGAACTGAGCGGGGGGATGCGCCAGCGGGTGGTCATCGCCCAGGCCATCGTCTGCCGTCCGCAGCTGCTCATCGCAGACGAGCCCACCACCGCCCTGGACGTCACCGTGCAGGCCCAGATCCTGGACCTGCTGAGGCATCTGCGGGTGCAGATGGGTATGAGTCTGCTATTGATCACCCACGACCTGGGCGTGGTGGCGGAGATGTGCGAGCTGGTGGCGGTGATGTACGCGGGCAGGATCGTGGAGGCGGGACCGGCCACGCGCGTCTTCCTGGCGCCGCAGCACCCGTACACGCAGGGCCTGCTGGCCAGCGCCGTATCGGTGCAGCAGGCGCAGGCCATCACGCGGGCCATGGAGGGTAGCGTCCCGGACCTGCGGGCGCCGCCCTCTGGATGCCGCTTCCACCCCCGCTGCCCGCACGCGATGCCGACCTGCCGGGTGGAGGCGCCACCGCTGTTGCGCGTGGGGCCGGGGCACGACGCCGCGTGCTGGCTGCACGACCCCGCCGTGGCGGCCGGGGGGGGAGAGATGTGATCCTCCAGGGCGTTCGCCTGCGCCGCTACTACCCCCGGGGGCGGTTCCTCCTGGGCCCGCGGCAGTGGGTGCGCGCCGTGGAGGAGGTGACCATCGGCGTCCGCGGCGGCGAGACGGTGGCGCTGGTGGGCGAGAGCGGGTCGGGGAAGACAACGACGGGGCGGCTGCTGCTGGGGCTGGAGGCGCCCACGGCAGGCCAGGTGGTCTTCAGAGGACGGCCCATCGGCACGCTGACCGGCCCGGCCCGGCAGGCCTTCCGCCGGGCGGTGCAGCCGGTCTTCCAGGACTCCACCGCCTCCCTCAACCCCCGCAAGACGGTGGCCCATACTGTGGGTCTGGGTCTGGCCGCGGCGGGAGTGCCCCCCTCGCACCGCCGCAGAGAGCTCGTACGGTTGCTGGAGGAGGTGGGGCTGGAGCCGGCATCCGCCTTCCTAGACCGTTTCCCCCACCAGCTTAGCGGCGGGCAGCGCCAGCGCGTCAACATCGCCCGCGCGCTGGCCACCTCCCCCGAGGTTATCGTGGCCGACGAGCCGGTCTCGGCCCTGGACCTCTCGGTGCGCGCGCAGATCCTGCTGCTCCTGCTGCGCCTGCAGCGGGAGCGGCGGCTGGCCTACCTCTTCATCAGCCACGACCTGGCCGTGGTGCGCAGCATCGCCCACCGTGTGGCGGTCATGTACCTGGGGCGGATCGTGGAGGAAGGACCGACCGAGGACGTCTTCCGCCGACCAAGCCATCCCTACACGGAAGCCCTTATCTCAGCGACGCCGGTGCCCGACCCGCGGACGAGGCGCGAGCGCATCATCCTGGCGGGGGACGTCCCCTCGCCGCTGAGGCCGCCGCCGGGGTGCCCGTTCCACCCGCGCTGCCCGGTGGCCTCGGACATCTGCCGTAGGGTCTTCCCACCGGTGGTCGAGGTGGGGGACGGGCACAGTGCGGCCTGCCATTTCGCCCGGGAGCGGGCGGCGGCGTTCGGCGGGTCACCGGGGTGAAGGACGGCGCCCGCGGTCAGCGCGACGGAGTTCCGGGGCGACCGGGCTGCTGCCGGACGGCGACGACGTCACCGGCCACCGGCGGTACCCCAGTCCCTGGCTGCCAGGCGGACCATGGCCCCCAGGGCCACCTCGATAGCCCGGACCTCCGCCTGCCGGAAGAGCCGCTCCCCCTCGTCGGGGTCCGGCCGCGGCAGGAGGATGTTGGAGTCGATGGCCAGTACCGCCCCCGCCCGGGCTCGCCGCACCGTGGCCACGATGAAGACCGCGGCGCACTCCTGCTCCGCGGCCACCACGCCCCCGACGGTGGACAGCAGATCCGCCAGCCTCTCGTCCCGCCGGTAGAAGGCGTCACGCGTGGTGGCTATCCCAGAGGCGAAAGGATAGCCCAGGGCGCGGGCGCTCTCCACGAGGGCGGCGGTCACCTCCAGATCGGCCACGGCGGGGAACTCCGGCGGCAGGTAGGACGCCGAAGTCCCGTCGCCGCGGTGCGCCGCCGTGACCACGACCAGGCTGCCCACAGGCACGGTGGGCTGTCGGCCCCCCGCGGAGCCCACCCGGATGAACGTGTCCACGCCGATGTTGGCCAGCTCTTCCACGGCGATGGAGGCCGAAGGCCCGCCGATGCCGGTGGAGCAGACCCCCACGGCCACGCCTGACACCTGGCCGCGGAACCCGACGAACTCGCGGTTGCGGATGACCTCCCGCGCCCCGTCCAGCCGAGCGGCGATACGCTCCGCCCGCGCTGGGTCTCCGGGGATGAGGCAGTAGCGGGGCATGGCGCCGGTGGTCACGCGGATGTGCCGCTGCGGCTGCTCACTCATGCGTCACCTCATCACCCCATGATGAGCGGGACGATGCGCCCGGCCTGCACGTCCACGAGCCCGCGGTCCGTCAGCTTCAGCGCCGGACTGACCGGCAGGGTTAGCACCCCCAAGGCCATGATGGGGGAGTCGTGCGCAAACCCCAGGGCCTCCAGGGCGCGGCGGTACTGCGCCAGCTCCGCCGCCACTTCGGAGACCGACCGGTCCGAGACGATGCCGGCGACAGGCAGGCGCACCGCTCCCAGCACCTCCCTGCCGCGCACGGCGGCCATGCCGCCGCCCGCCTCAACCACCCAGCGCGCCGCAGCCGCCATCTCCGCAGCGGAGCGGCCGACCACCAGAAGGTTGTGGCTGTCGTGCGCCCAGGTCGTGGCCGCCGCTCCCTGCCGCAGGGCACCGCGGACGAAGCCGTACCCCACGGTGCCCGCGCGGCCGTGGCGCTCGAAGACGACGGCCAGGCAGAGGTCCGAGGACTCCCAGTCGACGAACCCGGACCTGACGCCGAGCCGCGCCGTCCTCTGTGCCGTATACGTCGACTGGGGGTGCATCTCCATGACCCGAACCGTCGCCGCAGTTCCCGGGGCCGGGACGTGGAAGGCCTCGGGCGGAGGCGCAGGAATGCGCACGGTCTGGCGTGAGGCCGCCGGCGGGCTCCAGGCGGGTGGCGGCGCCGTGAGCTCTCCGGCGACGGCCACCAGCCTACCGGCGTAGAAGACGGCCTCCGCGCGGAACTCCTCCAGGGACGACGTCAGCACCAGATGCGCCAGCCGTCCCGGCGCGATCGCCCCGCGGTCCTCCAGCCCCATCCGCCGCGTCGGCGCCAGTGTGGCGGCGCGGATGGCTGCTACGGGCTCCAGCCCCCGGGCGACCGCCACCCGCAGCACATGGTCCAGGTGTCCCTCGGTCACCAGGTCGTCGGGCATAATGTCGTCGGTGACCAGGCAGAGGTTCAGGCTGCGGGCCAGCGGTGCCGCCGCGCGAATCGTCTCCGGGGTGAGGCTCTTCATCTGGAGCTGCAGGGTTACGCCGCTGCGCAGCCGCTCCACCGCCAGTTCCGGCGTCACGAACGTATGGTCGGAGGTGACGCCGGCGGCCACGTAGGCCGCCAGGTCTTGCCCGCTGAGGCCGGGGGCGTGACCCTCCACAACTGCGCCGCGGCGCAGGGCCTCCCGCAAGACTTCCGCCGCGCGTCCTTCCTGCGCCAGGACGGCGCGAAAGTCCATCACCTCGCCCAGGGCCAGGACCTCCTCCCGTGCCAGCAGCATGCGCACCGCGTCGATCCCCAGCTCTGCGCCCGCAGTCTCGAGCGTGGTCGCCGGCACGCATGACGGCGCCTGCAGGAAGATGTCCAGGGGCAGGCCGCGGGAAGCCTCGGCCATCAGCTCGACGCCGGCAGTGCCCATGACGTTGGCGATCTCGTGCGGGTCGGCGATGACGGTGAGCACACCGTGGGGCACGACGGCGGCGGCGAAGGCGGGGGGAAGGACCATGGTGCTCTCGATGTGGAGGTGGCTGTCGACCAGGCCCGGCACCGCGTACCGCCCACCGCCGTCCACCACCTCCGCCGCCGGCACCGCATCGCCCGGCCGCAGGACGGCGGCCACGACCCCGGCGGCGACGGCGACCTGCGCCGGGTAGACCTCGCCGGTGAAGGTGTTGACTAGGCGCACATTGGTCAGCACCAGGTCCGCCGGGGCCCTCCCCTGCGCCACGTCTACGGCCCTGCGACGACGGGCTGGGTCGAGACGCGCCATCGGATCCTCCGTCCCGTCCTACCCGATCGACGGTACTTCGGGTGATGCAATGGGACGGTACGGGGGCGACCGATGCCCGCGCTCGTGAGCAGACTGGAGGACGCCCCAAAGCTGCTGGCTGTGGCCCAGGCATGGACCCCGGAACATCCGTGGGTCGGGTGGTGCTGCCGGGGCTGCCGGTCCGGCTGGTTGGACTGGCGCGGCCGGTGCGCTTGCCGAGGCTGGCGGGGTTAGCACGGCTGGTGCGGCTGGCACGGCTGGTACGGCTGGGCGCATAGAGCCCGGTTGATTTCGTCCCCTACTCATGCGACAGAACACAACTAGGTCCAGGACCTAGTTGATGCGGCCGGTCCGATCCCTTCGGTCCGGTTCAGCCGGCCCGGTCCAGCCGGCCCGGCCGGTGCGGGCTACGGCCTCCCCGACGAGGCGATCACGATGGCCCCGGGCGACCTGCCGGGCCAGGTCATCCCTCCGTTTCACCAGCGTGGCCGTCACGGCAGTCCCCACTATTATATCGTCCGGGCCTGCATATCGTCCGGGCCCGCCGCCCCGTCGGGCGCACCCTGGCCGAACTCCTGGGCGATACTGTCAGCGCCCGCCTCGTCCTGGTCGCCTACGGCGTCACCACCATCGGGCAGCGGGAGCTCATCGACTACCGCCTCACCAGCACCGACCGGGGCACCTGGGAAGCCTTCCTGACGAACCTCGCCGCCCGCGGCCTCCACGGTCAGCACCCGGCCCTATCACCACCGAGCTTCCGCCGCTGGGTCCGCGCCTGGCAACCCGTCGCCCTCAGGCCGTCGCCTGCCTGCTGCGAGACTGGGAAGCCTTCTGAGCTTCTATAGGTCCCTCAACTGACACTACCCTTGTCACAGGGACCCACGGGCCGCCCAGCGAATTTGGGCGGCGCGGACCCGGGGTGGCACAACGTGGGCGTTGATGTGGCGTTGATCGGGCACTTTGCCAGGGACCGGCTGGTGTTCCCGGACGTCGCCGAGTCCGCCTCCGGAGGGGGCGTCTACTATGGTGCGCTGGCCCTGCGGCGGCTCGGCTACGCGGTGGCCGTGGTGACGAAGCTGCACCCGGACGACTGTGTCTTCCTGGATGAACTGCGCGCCGAGGGGATCAGTGTGCACGCCTCTTCCGCGGCGCAGACCACGGGGATAGAGAACATCTACCCGGATCCGACCATGGACCGGCGCATCTGCCGGCCGCTGGGCTTCACCGGCCCCTTCACGCCGGAGGAGATTCCCCCCATGGAGAGCCGCGTCACCATCATCACCCCGCTGATGGCGGGGGAGGTGTCGGGGGACCTGGTCCGTCAGCTGGCCGCGCGGGGCGTGGTGGGGCTGGGCGCTGGCCGCCCTGGGCCCGCGGGAGGTCGTCCTCACCCACGCCCGCGGTGTCCTGGTCCTTGCCGGAGGGACGTTCTTCGAAGCGCCTTTCGCGCCGCGGCAGGTCCGCGGCCGCACCGGTCGCGGGGACACATGTTTCGCCGCCTACGTGGCCAGGAGGCTGGAGGCGGACCCGGAAGACGCCTGCCGCTTCGCGGCCGCAGTGACGTCGCTGAAGATGGAGCACCCCGGTCCCTACCGGGGCGGCCGGGCTGACGTCGAGCTGTTCCTTGCCGCCCAACGCGGAGCGTGACGAACTCATTCGACGGAGATGATGAGCAGGGGCTCAGGCTGGCCCCCGGGGACGACCTCCACGGTCGCGTCGGGGAACTGCCGGCGCGCACTGTCGCCGAGCTCCTCCACAGCCGCCGGTTCCACCCCGCTCCCCGGGTAGAATGTGATTACATCCCCTCCCGCTTCCTTCAGCCTCCGCACGACCGCAAGGGCGGCTTCCTCCAGGGAGTCGGAGCTGATCACCTCCTGCCCGCCCGCGATCCCCCGGAACGCGTCGTCGGAGGACACTACCGACCCCGTGCGCACCGCCCCCGCGGCCTCTCCCATTCGCAGGAGGTTGTCCTCCGCCGGGGCGTGCGGCCGCCAGGCCAGAAGTGCGGCCACGCCCTCCGGCTGCGTTCGCGTGGGAAGGACGCGCACGGGCGTGGCCGCCCGCTCCCGCGCCAGGGCGCAGATGTGGAGGTGCGCCGGGTCGTTGGGGAGCAGGATGACCTCCTCCGTTCCCGCCTCGGCGATCTCCGCCTGCAGCCGTTCGACGCTCGCCTGCGCGGAGTCGACTACCCGCGCGGCACCCAGGCTGCGGAAGAGGGCGGCGAAGCCCTCCCCGGAGGCCAGGACGATCACCGGAGTCCTGACCTCCGCGGCGTCGACCTTGGCCTTGCGCAGGGGCAGCGGTTCCTCACCGTAGCGGCGCAGCAGCCCGGCGCGTTGCTCCCGCATATCTCGGATCCGCGCCTCTACCAGGGTCCCGTAGCCCAGGCAGAGGCGCAGGATCGCCGCGGGGTCGTCCGCGTGCAGGTGGACCCGGGTGAGCTCCGGTGTCCCGGTGAGCACCACGCTTTCCGCCTGCGCCGCCAGCGCATCGAGCAGCGCGGCGGGGGGCTGGCTCAGGCGCAGGGATAGCTCGAGGTCGTAGGGACGGGCGGTCAGGGGCGGAAGCGCGCGGGGGTTCGGGACGGAGGCCGGGCTGCGCAGGGGGAGCGGATGGTCGGCCAGCGCCTCCCACATCCCCTCCAGGAAATGGGCGAGGCCCTGCGCCCCCGCGTCCACCACCCCCACACGCTGCAGTGCTGGGAGGAGTTCCGGGGTCCTGGCCACAGCCTGCTGCGCGGTCTCCACCATGGCGGCGAAGAATCCCTCCAGGGTCGGGTCCGTGACCGCAAGCTGTCCGGCCTTCTCTCCGCACTCGCGGATGACCGTGAGCATGGTGCCCTCGACGGGTCGGACCATGGCGGCGTAGGCCGCGTCTCTGGCGCGGCGGAAGGCGTCGGCGACCTGCCGGACGTCCGCCTCCTCCAGACCGCTGAAGGCCCGGGCAAATCCCTTGAGGATCTGCGAGAGGATCAACCCGGAGTTCCCCCTCGCCTCCTGGAATGCCGCCTCCGCCGCGACATCGGCTGCGCGGCCGAGGCCGGGCTGAGGCGACTGCTCCAGGGCGTGGCTGGCGGCGCTGGCGGTGGCGACCAGGTTGTCCCCGGTGTCGCCGTCAGGTGCCGGGAAGATGTTGATGGCATTGAGCTCCTCCCGGTACGCCACGAGCCTGCGGGCTCCGGAGGCCAGCAGTTTCGCAAGCGCCGTTCCGGTCAGCGGCATCCTCGGTCAGAAGATGACCCGCCGGCCGGAGCGAAACGCCCGGAGGTCGTGACGCAGCTTGAGCAGGCAGGCTCCACCGACCAGGAGGCCCCCCCAGAAGGCCTCGGGGATTCCGGCGAACTTCCAGGCCACCACGGGGAGGGTGGCGTAGGCGGTCCCCGCGCCCGCGTAGGAGTCCCGCGCCACGAGAATCACCACGGCGGCGACCAGCGCCCAGGTGAGGATGACCCGCGGGTCGAGGACCAGGAGCATGCCCGCGGTGGTGGCCACGCCTTTGCCGCCGGCGAACCTGAGCGGGAGCATCCAGTTGTGGCCGACGACGGCCAGGGCTCCGGAGATCCAGCCCCATCCGGGCACGACGCGGTTGCCCAGGTACGCCGCCAGGGCTCCTTTGGCCATGTCCAGCAGCGTGCCCACCAGGCCGGGGAGGAAGCCCACGTTGCGCATGGTGTTCATGCCGCCGATGTTGCCGTTGGCGACGGCGCGGAGGTCCGCGCCGGCCGCGAGCCTGGCGGTCAGGTAGTTGGCCGGAAAGGAGCCCAGGAGGTAGCCCAGCACTACCAGGAGGAGTCGGGTGAACGCGTCAGCCATACGGTGCCTCCCTTCTGTGGTTTCCATACCGGTGCCCGCCGGCCTGCCGCGGTTCTCCGGGCGTCCGGCGGTCCTGCGTGGTCACGGCGGCGTCTGCTCGCCGACCGGCGCAGTGGCGAGGGACGCGGTCGGGAAGAGGGCGAAGCCTACCAGACCCGGCCCCACGCTGGCGGTGATGACCGGTCCGGCGTGAGCCACGAGAAGTTCCTCCAGGCGCAGGCGCCGGCTCAGCTCCGCGGCCAGCGTCTGCGCCGGAGCCTCCGCCCCCGTGTAGAACACCGCGCACTTGACCGCCCGGCCTTCCATCCCATCGCAGGCCAGAGCCACGAGGCGCTGCAGGGCCCGCTGCTGCCCCCGCTGTCGCTCTGCCAGGACCACCTCCCCTTCCCGCAGGGTGAGGATGGGCTTGATGTCCAGCAGCGTCCCCAGAGCCGCCTGCGCGTGCCCGATCCGTCCCGCATGGTACAGGTGGCGCAGGTTGTCCACCAGGGCGTAGAAGCGCAGGTCTCTGACGATGGCTTCGGTGCGCCGCAGGATCTGCTGTGGAGGCTCCCCCCGGCGGGCCGCCCGTGCCGCTTCAATCACCAGCCAGCCGCTGGCCAGGCTCCCCGCGGTGGTGTCCACCACGTGGATGGTCGCGGCGTTGACCAGGTTCCTGGCGACAAGGGCCGACTGATAGGACGCGCTCAGCCGGGCGGAGATGGTGAAGCAGAGGATGCAGGCGTGAGGGTCCTGCTCCAGGGCATAGCGGAACGCCCGCAGGTAGTCCGCCGGCCCGGGGTTGATGGTCTTGGCCAGCTCGCCGCGGGCCAGGCGGGCGGCGACTTCCGCCACGGTGATGTCCACGCGGTCCCGGTACAGCTGCTCGGCGAAGCGTATGTAGATGGGGACCAGGAGGATGCCCAGCTCCTGTACCAGCTCCTCCGGAGGATCGGTGGCGGAGTCCGCGACGATGACCACCGCGCCGGCGGATCGGGGCGCCATGCCCTCTCCCTCTTCCCCTGGCACATCTGCCACGGCGGCAAGCATCCGGCCAGGCCTGCCCTGGCACTTTCAGTGTACTCAATCCGGCTCAGCCGGGCGGCGGCAGATGGGGTTCAGAGCCTCCCGAGCAGGGCCCCGCCCAGCGCGGCCACCACTACGACAAGCCACGAGGGGAGGCGCCACAGCGCCAGGAGACCGAAGGCCGCCAGGGCCAGCGCCAGATCCGCCGGCCTGTGGATGGCGCTTACCCAGACGGGGTTGTAAAGGGCCGCCAGCAGCAGCCCCACCGCCTGTCCCAGAAGGGCAGCGCGCCGATGATGAAGAGGAACGAAGGGAGGAAGATCGCCACCAGAGCCAGGGCCGCGCCGTATCCCGGCGACGAACTGGTCTGCGCTCACCCACCCGGGGCGCACCACCTCTGCCTGCAGCAGCGGCAGGCCACAGCAACGCGGCCGCGGCAGCGAGCATGCCGATGGTCTGCCGCTGGCGGTCCGGGGTCAGCACGTGGCGGCGGAGGGCAGAGTGAAGCCCAGCCACGAGGCCAGACCGCCCAGGAGCCCGGCATGGGTGATGCCGATGGCGATATTCACCTGGCTGCTTGCCGGCCCGGGGAGAAACTGGCACAGCGCCACCAGGTCCGCGTAGGCGGTGTCATCGATCCACTTGCGCCGGACCAAGTATTCCTGGCGGAAGTAGCCCAGGTGCGCCACCGGGCCGCCGAACGAGGTTAGCCCAAGGCGCGTGGCCACCCCCAGGACCTGGAGCGCGGAAGCGAGGGCGCGGGGTTCTCTCTGGCGGATGCGGCACGGCACAAGTCCACGAAGAGGCCTCTCGGCATCGATGCGCGATGTCGCAAATCGATGGTTGCTCTTTGGTATGAAACAGCCCCCCTCCTGCCATCCTCCCACCCGTACACCGTAGGTCGCCGCTTGATGCTGTGCCCAGATTGGTGTTACCATTGAATCGAATCGTAACACCATTCCCGACCATGCTGCGGCGTTTCAGCCTTTCGATGGCTCCCACCCTGGTGGCGCAACTGGACGCCATGGCCCGGGCGAAGGGCTACCGGAGCCGCTCCCGAGCCGTGGCGGACATGGTGCGGTCGCAGCTCGTAGAACACCGCGCGGAGCGCGGGAACCACCAGATCGTGGGCACCATCACCCTCGTCTACGATCACCACCGCCGGGGCGTGCAGGCCCTGCTCACGGACATCCAGCACCACCATCCCCACCTGATCATCTCCACGTTGCACGTGCACCTGGACCGGCGCCACTGCCTGGAGGTGCTCGCTGTTCGCGGGCGGGCCCGCGAGGTGAAGGCGATTGCCGACCGCTTGGTGACCACCAGGGGTGTCAAGCACGGACGGCTCAGCGTAACCACCGCGGGGAAGGAGCTTCCGGCGTGAGGAGGCCGGCGCATGCACATTCCTGACGGGTTCCTGGACGCACCCACCGCGATCGCCGGCGGCGTGCTGGCCGCGGCCAGCCTGGGTCTGGCGCTGCGCACCGTGCGCCGCACCATGCCCCGCCGCGCGGTACCGCTGATCGGCGTTGCCGCCGCCTTCATCTTTGCGGCGCAGATGCTGAACTTTCCCGTTGCTGGCGGCACGTCGGGGCACCTGATGGGGGCGGTGCTGGCTGCCGTTCTCCTCGGCCCCAGTGCGGCCGTCGTGGTCATGTCATCCGTCCTGATTCTGCAGGCCTTCCTCTTTGCCGACGGTGGGATCACGGCGCTGGGCGCCAACATCTTCAACATGGCGGTGGTGGCGCCGATGCTCGGCTACGCCCTCTACCGGGGGGTCTTCCGCCTTCTGGGCGGCGGGCTGCGTGCCCGGCTGGCCGGCGTGGCCTTCGGAGCGTGGTGCTCGACGGTGGCTGCCGCCGTCACCTGCGCCGGGCAGCTGGCGCTTTCGGGGACTGTGGCCTGGGAAATCGCCTTCCCGGCCATGGCGAGTGTCCACATGCTTATCGGCATCGGCGAGGCCCTGATCACGACGCTGGTCGTGGCCGTGGTCGCCACCGCCCGTCCGGAGCTGCTTGTGGACCATGCGGGGCCGGGCGAGCGGACCGGACGCGCTCTTGCCGTCTACGGGGTGCTCGTGGCCCTCGGCCTGGTCATCTTCGTCGCCCCCCTGGCCTCGGAGTGGCCGGACGGGCTGGAGGCGGTGGCCGCTCGGCTGGGATTTTCCCGCATGGCTGCAGCGTCCCCGGCCGCTTCTTCACCACTGGCCGACTACGCCGTCGCGGGCATCCGCTCTCCTGTCGCGTCAACGGCCATCGCCGGAGGGATCGGCACAGTGGTGGCGTTTGCCCTGGCCTACCTGCTGGCGCGGTGGCTGGTGCCGCAGGGCGCCGCGGGCTCCACACACCCACCGGGGGAGACGCACGGCAGTGCACCACGCTCTGCGTGATCCCTACCACCCCGGCTCGAGCCCCGTCCATCGACTGGCACCGGCGGTAAAGCTGGCGCTCACCGTGGCGTTTGTCCTGACCGTGGTCGCGCTGCCGCGTGCCGCCTGGCCCACTCATGCCTTCCTGGGCCTGGCCCTGCTGGCGGCGGCTCTTGCCTCCAGGGTGCCCCTGAGACGCCTGGGAATGCGCCTGCTGGCCGTCGAGCCCTTTGCCATGGGGGTCGCCCTGCTGGCCCTGCTGCAGCCCGACGGCCCTCGCGTCTTTCTGGCCATCCTCGCCAAGAGCACGCTCTCTCTGGCCGCCGTGGTCCTGCTGGGGGCGACCACGCCCTTCTCCGAGGTGCTTCGCGCGCTCTCACGCTTTCGTGTGCCGCCCCTGCTGGTGACCGTGCTGGCGCTGCTCTACCGTTACCTCTCCGTCCTCGTGGAGGAGATGGGCCGGATGCAGCGGGCGCGGCGAAGCCGGACCTTCTCCCGCAGCCGGTGGATAACCTGGCGGTCGTCTGCCACGGTGATCGGGCAGCTGTTCCTGCGCACAACGACGCGCGCCGAGCGCATCTACGCCGCCATGTGCGCGCGCGGCTGGAGGACATGAACGCCCTGGAGGTGCGCAACCTCAGCTATCGCTATGCCGACGGCACGCAGGCGCTGCGCGACGTAAGTTTCTCCGTTGCCGAGGGGGAGCGCGTCGGCATCGTCGGTCCCAACGGGGCCGGTAAGTCCACACTCCTGTGGCACCTCAATGGTCTTCTGCCCGAGCAGCGGCCGCGGACGCCCGCCGTCTGGGTCTTCGGCCTGCCGGCGGTGGAGCCCCACCTGCCCGCCATCCGCGCACAGGTCGGCCTGCTGTTCGAGGACCCGGACGATCAGCTGTTCTGTCCCACCGTGGGGGAAGATGTGGCCTTCGGCCCGCGGCAGCTGGGGAAGTCGGAGGCGGCGCTCGCGACCAGCGTGCGTCAGGTGCTGGCGCGCGTGGGCCTCGTGGGTTTCGAGGATCGCCATCCCTCACGCCTCAGCCATGGGGAGAAACGTCGTGTCTGTCTGGCCGGCCTGCTGGCGTACGGGGCCCGCGTCCTGGCGCTGGACGAGCCGTCCAGCGGGCTCGACCCACGCGGCCGCCGCGAGCTGGTGGCGCTGCTGCGGGAGCTGCCTGTGACGCAGGTCATCGCCACGCACGACCTGGAGCTGGTGGTCGAGGTCTGCCCGCGGGTGATCGTCCTGGACGGCGGCACGGTAGTCGCCCAGGGGCCCACGGCGCAGGTCCTCGGCGATGAAGAGCTCATGCTGGCCCACGGCCTGGAGCGTCCCCACATCCTGCGCCACCGCCACCCGCATTGATCCGGGGGCGGACGCAGATGCCACCGCCACCGGCTGCGCCGGTTGCGGCGTGGCCTTGACACGCCGTCTCCGGGCAGGTTAGGATTTAAACGATTTTGGAAATGCGAAAAGGCGCATCTGCAGTGCAGCGTCGTCGCATGGTGCGGATCTTCCGCGCCCTGGGCGATCCCACACGGTACCGGATCGTTCGCGTCCTCATGGACCGGGGCGAAGTCGCATGCCGGGACCTGACGAAGCTGTTCCCGCTGAGCGCCCCGGCGCTGTCCCACCATTTCCGTGTCCTCCAGGAGTGCGGGTTGATGCAGGTGCGCAAGGAGGGCGCCTACCACTATTTCCGCCTGGACCGGGCGCTCCTGGCCCGTGTCATGGAGGCGTGGGCCCGGGAAGAAGGCTAGCTTCCTTTGTGTTGAGTTTTAGTTCCGCCTTTTTCGAATTCTGGAACTTGCGAAGGAGGACGAACCTTGAGGAGAGGAGGGCTTGAGAGGTGGAGGTAGCGTTCTTGCTCGGTCGGACCGTCCTCGGCGTATGTTACCTGTTCAATGCCTTCAACCACCTCACGCGGCTGGAGATGCTGAGCGGCTACGCCGCCAGCAGGCGCGTGCCGGCGCCTAAGCCCGCGAACGAGGCGGAGCATGCGGATCGCCTGCTGCTTCTGGTGCCGGCCTGCCCCGAGGCCGCCCCGGCGGTGTGATGACAGGATTTCCCACGCCTCTACATTGCGGCGACCGGACGGTTGGTCTGTTCCGGTCCCTGGAGGAGGCGCGGAAGCGCACAGAGGTGCTGGCCGCGGACGGAACGGTGGAACGCGTGGCCGTGCGCGGTTGCGAGTTCTGGAGGCCGACGGCGCCACCATTCTGAGCGCCGCTATCACAGAGCACGCCGTCGCGGCGGTGTGCCAACAGGAAGGGGTGAGATCGATGGAAGCGCTCTTTGGTCAGGCCGGCGGGTGGGGGCTGCTGGTGCTTAGGATCGCCCTGGGGGTCGTCTTCATCTATCACGGCTATCCGAAGTTCTTCAAGGTGCCGCCCATCGGCGGCGCAGCCGGCTTTGCCAAGTTCCTGGGCATGATGGGCATCCCCATCCCGCTCTTCTTCGCATGGGTGGTCGCCGTGCTCGAGTTCTGGGGTGGGATCGCCCTTGTCCTCGGGCTGGCCACGCGCTGGCTCGGACTGCTGTTCGCCATCGACATGCTGGTGGCCATCTGGAAGGCGAAGGCGGGCCGGGGTGTGCGCTTCATGGCCATGGACACCACGGGATGGGAGTTCGACTTCGTCCTCCTGGCCGGTGCCCTGGCCCTGATGTTGCTGGGCGGTGGCGCCTATTCCCTGGACGCGGTCTGGAATCTGAGGTACTAAGGTACCAGGTTCACGGTCGTTGCCCGCAGCGGCGCCCGAGGACGGCGGCGGGCTCCGAAGCGGGGGAAGGAGCGAGAGATGCGGGAGACGCGCATGCTGGTGCTGATCGGCGTGCTGGCGGCAGCGGCGTTCATCCTGATGGCCACGGTGCAGGTCCCCGTCCTGCCCTCCGCGCCGTACCTCCGCTACGATCCCAGCGACGTTGTGGGGCTGCTCATGGCGTTTGCGGTGGGGCCGCTTCCGGGCATGGCCGTGGTGCTCTTGAAGGATATACTGTACCTGATCTTCCGTGCCCGATCCATTTTCGGTCCCCTGGGGAACCTGATTGCGGTCGCCACCTTCGTCGGGGTGGCCGGGTGGGTGTATCATCGACGGCCGAACTCTTCGTGGCCCTGGATCATTGTCTCATGCGCAGCCGGCGCGCTGGCCCGCATCCTCGTCATGATCCCGGCGAACTTCGTCATCCTCAATCTGCAGTTTGGGTTGCCGCCGGCCAGGGTTGCGGCGCTGCTGTGGCCGGTAATCATCCCTTTCAACTCCCTGGCCAGCGCGATCAACACACTGCTCACCGCCGCCCTCATGTTGGCCATAAGACGGAGAGGCCTGTCCCTGGCGCAGTTCGCAGGCACCGGAAAGTAGATTCCCCCCGTCGCCGCGAACCCTGCGCTCGCGCGCGTGGCGATGAGCCCGGGTGCCCAGACGCCGGTCCACACCCACCCGGGGCCGGAGCTCGTCTACGCACAGGAGATCGACGGCCTCGCGCAGGGGGTGAGCAGGAGCTTTTTCGGCCGTTTCTGCGGGGGACCAACGGCTGAAACCCGCACCATGAGTGGATTGGCGGGCCCGGAGGGAATCGAACCCCCGACCAGAGGCTTAGGAGTCCCCTGCTCTGTCCACTGAGCTACGGGCCCGTACGGCTCCATTCTAGCGTAGAGCGGGACCCTGGGGCAGAGGGCGGATGCGATCCCCTGAAGGGGTTCCCAAGTCCACCAGGGAAGTCATCACCGGCAGGCCCGTCATCGTGAACCGAAAGACCGGCTCGCACATCACACTCTACCGCGGCCACGCTCTTGAGTTGCTGCGCCGTCTTCCTCCGGGTTCGGTCATGGCCTGCGTTACCTCGCCTCCGGCGTGGCCCATCGCGGGCGGCTACCGCGCTCCCCCGGTCCTCTGGCCTGACGGGTGGCGCGGACACCTGGGCGCCGAGCCCGATGCGGAAGGATATGTCGACCACCTGGTGGCCGTCTTTCGGGAGGTCCGCCGCGTCTTGCACCCGCGAGGCATCCTCTGGGTGAGCTTGGTGGAAGCCTTCCGGGGCCGCCGGACGATGGGGATCCCGTGGCGGACGGCGCTGGCAATGGTGGACGACGGATGGTGCTTGCGCCAGGAGCTGATCTGGCACCGGACAAATGCCTCCCGCGACGAGGCCCGGGACCGCTTCCGTCGGACTCATGAGCACCTCCTCATGTTCGTCCGCTCATGGCGGTACCGCTTCGACCCCGCCGCCCACCGCCTCGGCTCGGTGTGGGCGCTGCCGCTCCCCCGCTCCTACCCAGGTTCGACCTTCTACAACTCCCCTCCAGAACTGGTGCGCCGCTGCCTGGCTGCCGGTGCGGTGAAGGCAGGGGAGGTGGTCCTCGATCCGTTCGCCGGCTCAGGGACTGTGCTGGCAGTGGCCGCGGAGCGGGGCTGCATTGGCCTCGGCATCGAGTTGGACCGAGGGGAATTGCGCGTTGCGGCCCGGCGCCTGGCCAAGGTGGTGAGGGTGGAGGTGGTCGATGAGTCCGGCCGCCGAAGTGTCACCTTGACCCCTGAGGCAGACGGGGATCACGCCAGGATATCGGCTGGCCGCAGGGAGATGTAGAGAGCATGCGACGGCGTGCCTTCGGCTGGACCGGCTTCCAGGTCCCGGTCATCGGGCAGGGGACCTGGCGGATGGAGCGGGACTCCCGCGCGGCGGTGGCCGCGTTGAGGCGCGGGCTGGATCTGGGCATGACGCACATCGACACCGCGGAGTCCTACGCCAACGGCCGCGTTGAGGAGATCGTCGGCGAGGCCATAGCCGGCAGACGGGCAGAAGTATTCCTGGTCTCGAAGGTTCTGCCGGAGAACGCCTCGCGCCATGGGACCGTGGCCGCCTGCGAACGCAGCCTGAGGCGGCTGCGCACCGACCACCTGGACTGCTACCTGCTGCACTGGCCGGGCGAGCACCCACTCGCCGAGACCATCGCCGCCTTCGAGGAGCTGGTGCGCCAGGGGAAGATCCGCACCTGGGGGCTTTCCAACTTCAATGAGGACGAGCTGGAAGAGGCTGTTCGCCTGGCCGGCCCGCGGCGCGTGGCCTGCAACCAGGTCTACTACTGGCTGGGTGAGCGGGGCGTGGAGCACTTCATCCTGCCCGCGTGCGAGCGCCACGAGGTGGCCGTGGTCGCCTACAGTCCCTTCGGGCAGGGGCGCTTCCGCTCCCACCCGGTGCTGGAAGACGTCGCCCGGACGCATGGAGCCACGCCGCGGCAGGTGGCGCTGGCGTTCCTGGTGCACCGCCCATCGGTCTTCACCATTCCCAAGGCGGCCCGGCTGGAGCACGTGGAGGAGAACGCCGGCGCAGGTGATCTGCGCCTGAGGGACGAGGAGGTTGCGCAGATCTCCCGAGCCTTCCCACCTCCGCGCGCCCGCCGCGGCCGTCTCCCGGTGTTGTAGCCCCCCGCGGGGTCCTCAGGCCGGGACCCAGGCCAGACGCGGGTGGCGCGGCAGGCGGGTGTCCAGGCGGTAAAGTCCCGCCTCCCGCGCCGCGCGCACCGCGGCGAAATACTCCTCCGGCAGGATCCGCCGGTTGATGGCGTCGTACCGCCGGTCCACCCCCACACGTCCCGCCGGATAGTACTGGTCCATGATGTTGACGTAGGTGTGCACGGACACCTCTTGGGCAATCCAGCGGAATATCTCCTCGCTGCCGGCTATCCCACCTGGCATGACCAGGTGGCGCAGCAGCACCCCGCGCCGGGCGAGCCCGCGCTCGTCAAGCTTCAGCGGCCCCACCTGGCGGTGCATCTCCGCGATCACCCGGCGGGCCACTTCGGGGTAGTCCGGTGCCTTCAGGTACAGGCGGCTCATCTCCCGGTCCCAAAACTTGAAGTCCGGCATGTAGATATCCACGACACCGTCCAGCAGCCGCAGGGAGTGCAGGGAGTCGTAGGCGCTGGTGTTGTAGACGATGGGCAGCCGCAGCCCCAGCTCCACGGCCTGCGGCAGCGCCTCCAGGATCTGGGGGACGACGTGCTCGGGGGTGACGAAGTTGATGTTGTGACAGCCCTGATCCTGGAGGAAGACCATCATCCGGGCCAGGTCCCCGGGGGAGACCTCCCGCCCCTGCCCCAGCTGGCTGATATCGAAGTTCTGGCAGAACACGCACTTCAGGTTGCACCAGGCAAAGAAGATGGTGCCGCTGCCCCGCCAGCCGCGCAGGCAGTCCTCCTCCCCCAGGTGGGGGAAGAAACTGCTAACCCGGGCGAGGCGCCCGGTCTTGCAGACGGCGTACCGGTCTTCCAGGCGGTTGACCCCGCAGTCCCGGGGGCAGACCGCGCAGGAGCGGAGGAGCTCCAGGGCCTCCGCCGCCCGCCGCCGCAGCTCGGCGACGCCCAGCTCGAGGTAGGCGGCGCGAAACCGGGCGGAAGGCAGGAAGAACTGCTCAGGAAGCGTGGGCATGAGCCTCCCCTTAACAACCAGTATCGGCCACGGGTGGGTGGTTTCAAGTCCGGACCGGGGGGCCCATGCCGGAGGCGTGTCGTTGCTCCCGATGCCAGCGACGGACTACTTGACGATGAGGGTGGCCTTCATGCCAGCTTCGTAGTGTCCCTCCACGTGGCATCCGACTTCGAAAGTGCCCTTCCTGGTGGGCGTGAAGAGCACCGTGGCGGTCTTGCCCTTCTCCACCTCCACCTCGAACATACGGGTGGCGGCCACCGCGCCCTGGTTGGGGAAGACCACTTCCACCTCGCCCATGTCCTTGAAGTAGGTATTGTCCATCACGTACTCGTCCCAGTCGTCGGGAGTCGACTTCGGCGCAGTGTACACCATGAACTCATGCTCCATGCTTCCCCTGTTTACCAGCGTCAGTTCCACGGGAACGCCCGCCTGCACCGTGACGGTCCTGGGTGTGAACCTGTACTCCGTCAGGGTGACGGTGAGCTTCTGGGCCCTGGCCGCCGCCGCAGCGCCCGAAGCGGAGAGAGCCACGAGGCCCGCGACGACACCGAGGATAAGCGATCGTCTCATCGTTCCCACCTCCGCGTTCTCGCAGAAATGTCCGGGTTGACTCTGCGTATACTTCGCTGCGGCGTCCGGCTCCTGCATCCGGCCGTGCGCATGGGGAGCGGCCGCACGCGCCGAGCCCGCGTGCGGGCAGTCGGGGCGCACCAGGAGTTGTGAGGCGAACCGGCCAATTCCATCCTGAAAGGGAGGTATGGCCATGGAGATCTTTCGCGCCGAAGACGTTCCCGCCGAAGAGCCCGAGTCGATGCCTGGTGTGAAGATTCGCTGGGTGATCGACCGCAAGCGCGGTGCCGAAAACTTCTCCATGCGGGTCTTCGAGGTCGCCCCCGGGGCCGCCACGCCGCTGCACGACCACTGGTACGAGCAGGAGATGTACCTGCTGGAGGGGCGGGGGGTGATGGTGGGCGACGAAGGGGAGATCCCCCTGACCCCGGGCACGGTGATGTGGGTCGCGCCCTACGAGCGGCACCAGATACGCAACACCGGGCCGGGGCCGCTGAAGTTCATCTGCTGCATCCCCTTGAAGAAACCGTAGGCAGGCGGCGGCCACCCGGCGGTGGAATTCTTCTTCCGGGAGGCCCGGGCCAGCCGTCCCCCCATCCCCGCTGCGTCACCTTATGCGTCGCCCCCATCGGCGGGTCCGGGTTTGCCAGTCCACCACTGAGGGGGTGAGCGAAGTGCCCAAGTACCTCTTCCAGGGATCCTACACCGCCGAGGGTGTGCAGGGGCTCCTCAAGGAAGGAGGGACACGCAGACGAGACGTCGCCCGGCAGGTATTTGAGAGCGTGGGCGGCAGGCTGGAAGCCTACTACTTCGCCTTCGGCACCAACGACGTAGTCGGCATCGCCGAAGTCCCGGACAACGCCAGCATCGCCGCGGTCTCGCTGGCCATCAGCGCCCGGGGGGCCTTTCGATTCACGACCACACCGCTGCTGACCCCTGAAGAGATCGATGAGGCCACCATGAAGAGGGTGGCGTACCGGGCACCCGGCCAGGAAGCCTGAGAGGCCGTGGGTGGGGAGGGCCGGCTGGCAGCGGCCATCCCCACCCCGACCGCCGCGCCTCTGCAGCCCGGGGGCGACCGGCTCTGCGGCCAGCCTTATGCCGCACGCGAGAGCCGGAATCTGGCTCGTGGTGGCGCTCGCCGCGGGCCTTGCGGTCTCAGGCCCCACGGCAGCCAGTCCGGCCGCCACCGCTGGTCCCATTGCCATCTCCCATCCGGCCGCTGCCGGCCCTGCGGCGGTAGCCCCTCCTCCGGAGCTGGCGGCGGCGGTGGCAGCCGTGCGCGCCGGGCGGTGCGGGGAGCAGCTCTCCGCGCTGCGGGCACTGAGCGGGCAACGCGATCCTCTGGGCGCGCGGGCCGGCTACCTCCTGGGGCACTGCCTGATGGAGATGGGACGGTCCGCCGAGGCGCTAGCCGTATTCGACGCCGCGGCCCCGCGCTATCCTCCGCTGGCGGCGTACGCGCATCTGGCGGCGGCGGAGGCGCTGTTACCGTCGCAGGCGCCTGAGGCCGGCGCCCGCCTGGCCCGGCTGCTGGCACAGCCTCTTTCGGGTCCCCTGACCCGCCGCGCCCGGCTCCTCTACGCGCAGGCGCTGCTCCACTCCAACCGTCGGGCTGAAGCGGAGCGCATTCTTGGATCCGTCTCCGCTGAGGATCTCGACGACAGGACTGCAGCGCGGCTCTGGTGGCTGTGGGGAGCAGCGGCGCCCATCCCTCCGCCGGAGGCCAGACTGGCCAGGGCGAAGTGGCTCCTCGCCCGCGGCCTGGCGACTGAAGCGGAGAACGAGCTGGTCATCCTGCTGCACGCCGGCCCCCAACCGCGCACCGCCGCAGAGGCGTGGTACCACCTGGGAATGGCGCGGCTTCGCTCGCCGGGTGCCGCCCACGCATTTCGTCAGGCAGCCCGTCATCCCGCGTGGGCCCCGCGCGCACGCTACTGGCTGGGCCGCGCCCTGGCCCGGTCGGGACGCCTGCGGGAGGCGGAGGGGACGTGGCGGCAGGTGAGCCGTGAGTACCCCGGGGACCCGTGGGCGGGTCGGTCGCTGCTGGCCCTGGCATATCTCCTCGAGGCGCGGGGAGCCTGGACCGAGGCTGATTCGGTCCTGCAGCGCCTGGGGGCGGACTTTCCCGAGACCTCCTGGGGAGACGAGGCGCGCTGGCGTCGCGGGTGGCTGCGCTACCGGCGGGGGGCCTTCGCGGACGCAGAGTCGCTGTTCTCTCGCTGGGCCCGCGACTTCCCCGGGTCGGCGCGCGCGGCTGCAAACCTCTACTGGGCGGCCCGCGCGCGGCAGCGGCAGGGCAGGGATGGGCGCGCGATGCTGGAAGAGGTGGCCGCACGCTATCCCATGACGTACTACGGCCAGCGCGCCCGGGAGCGGCTGAGGTGGAGGCTGCCTGCCCGCCCTGCCTTGCCTCCTCCTGCGGCCCTCCGGCCGGACCGCTTTCACCCTGCGCACGAAGAGCTCGCCGCTCTGGGATTCGTCCGGGAGGCGGCCGCCGAAGTCGAGGATCTCCTCCGGTCTGGGCGCGATGCCGGCCTTCTGCGTGCGGCAGCCATCTATCACGCCCTCGCCGGGAATACCACCGCCTCGGTGGCGGCGGCGGCAGAGGCTGTCGCCGCGTCCCGGGGTGGAGGCGTGTCTGGGGATACCGGACTGTGGATGCTGGCCTACCCGCGGGCGTACTGGGAGATGGTCTCCGCGGCGGCAGAAGCGGCGCGCGTCGATCCGTACCTGGTGCTGGCCGTGATCCGGGAGGAGAGCCGGTTCGACCCGGAGGCCATCTCTCCGGCCGGCGCGGTGGGCCTGATGCAGCTGCTGCCGGCGACGGCCGGAGGCGCGGTGCGGCGGCAGCTGGTAGATCCTTCCACTAACATCCGCCTGGGTGCGGCGCACCTCGGCGGGCTGCTGCGGGTATTTCGCGGGGACGTGGTGCTGGCGCTGGCGGCGTACAATGCCGGGACGGGCGCCGCGCGGCGCTTCGCCCGCCTGCCGCGGCCCGTTCCGGAGGAGTTCATTGAGCGTATCCCGTACTCGGAGACCCGCGCCTACGTGCGCCGGGTGCTGGAGTCCTACGGGATCTACCGCTGGCTGTACCGCTGACGCTTGCGGCGCCGGGGCGCCGGGGGTGCATCAGGGCAGGTGCAGCGGGGCATCCTCTGCGCGGCGGCACCCACCTGCGCTGCACTGGGCAAGCTCCGACAGCCTGGCGGCGAGGGCACGAATCAGTGCCCGGTTGGCTGTTGGCAGGAGGTTCTGCATCTGATAGGGGTCGGCCCGCAGGTCGTAGAGCTCACGTTCCCCTGTGGCCCACTGGATGTAGGTCCACTCCGCGGTGCGTATGGCGTTGTACCCGGACCGGGGCTGTGGCGCGGGTCCGTCCCCCGGCTCCCCCACGGCTACCCCGCGGGCGGTGCGCAGCTCGACGATGAAGCTCTGCCGCCACCGCACGGTACGGTCCGCGCGCAGCAGCGGGAGGAACGACCGTCCATCCACGAAGGGAGGCACCCGCAGGCCGGCCATCTCGGCAAAAGTGGGGGCAATGTCGGTGTTCAGCACCATCTCCTCGCGGCGTGCCCCTGCCGGCACGCCCGGGCCGCGCACGATGAAGGGCACGCGTATGTCCTCCTCGTACGCGGTGGCCTTGCCGGGGAGGAGGCGGTGTTCTCCCATGTGGAAGCCGTTGTCGGAGGTGTAGACGATGTAGGTGTTGTTCAGCTGGCCGACCTCCTGCAGCGTCCGCACCACGGCTTCCACCAGGTCGTCGATCGCCTGCAGCGACTGCAGGCGCTTCCGGTAGAAGGTCTCCATCTCGGCGATCTGGCGCCCCGTCAGCGGCGGACGGGAGCGTGGGGCCGGCTTGTCGCTGATATCCTCCTCGTTGAAGGCGGGCGGACGGGGGAGCCTGGCATCCTGGAAAAGCGCGGCATGACGCGGCGCAGGCGTGGCCGGGGCGTGCGGCGTGTAGGGAGCCAGGTATAGGAAGAACGGCCGGCCGGCCTCTACGGCACGCCGGATGCCCGCTGTGCCCTTGCGTGCGATCACGTCCGTCAGATAGTCGTCCGGACGTGCCCCGTAGCTGACGATCGTCCCGTTCTCGTTCATCTGGTAGTTGAAGTTCTGGTACGGCCGGCCGCCGACGCCCGCGTACCACTCGGTCCACCCCGGCGGCACGTGCGCGGGGTCGGTGCCGGGGCTGCCGTACCCGTTCAGGTACTTGCCCGCGAAGAGCGTGTGGTACCCCGCGTCCCGTAGCCAGGTGGCCACGGTGAAGTACTCCTGCCCCAGGGATACGAACTTGGCAAACCCGCCCAGCGGCGGCTCGTTGCCCTCGATCCGCGTGTTGTGCGGGTACTGCCCGCGGAGGATGCTGGCCCGGGACGGGCAGCACAGGGCGTAGGTCACGAAGAAGTTGACGAAGGTCGTCCCGTGGTCCTCCAGGAGCGCCTTGGTCTTGGGCATGAAGGCGTGGATGCGGACATCCTCGTCGTCGGTGAGGATGAAGACGATGTTGGGCCTGGCAGGGGGAGCGCCGCCGGCCCGCAGGCGGGGTGATGCGGCGAGCATCAGCAGGACCAGTGCCAGCGAGAGTCCCACCAGAACGCTACACCGGTGCATCTCTCTCACCTCCGCAGGCTGAGGCATAGCCTCTACCTGTTGGACTCCTCCCGCCCCGAGTCTCGTTTATCGTGGCCCCTTGCGTCCTCGGAGGGGCACTTGCCTGCCCCGGCGAACCTGCGGATACGCGGCCATTCTCGAGAGCGGGGGTGGAGCAGATGGGGAAGCGGTGGTCGTGCTCGCTGGGGCACCGGGTCGAGGCCGATACGGAGGAGGAGCTTGTGCGCAAGGTCCAGGAACACATGCGCCGCGAGCACGGGATGGAGGTCTCGCGGGAGAAGGTGTTGCGGGAGCTGCGGGAGGAAGACTGAGCCTACCGGCCCCAGAAGCCCCTGCGCTGCTCCCGCGCCTCCCGCTGGCAGGCCAGGAGGAGGTCCGCGTACTTGACGTTGGGCGGAATGGTGAGCACCCGGGCGTGGCCTTCGCGCAGGATGAGCATGTTGAAGAGCACACCGTCGGGCGTCCAGAGGTAGGCCAGGAGTCTTCCGTACGCGTCGCGCGTCTGGATGTCCAGCTCCAGTCCGACTTCCCTCCCCAAGAGGTGCCGCCGCGTGAAGTCCCGGGCCAGCCTGGCCAGAATCCGGACCTCCGCTGACGGTGGCCCGGTTCTCCCGTAGAGTTCAGGGGCGTCGATGCCGATCAGCCGAACCCGCCGGAGGGAGCCGCTGCGGAGACGCACGTACACCGTGTCCCCGTCCACCACCCGCACCACAGTCCCCGCCAACAGACCGGGAGGTCTGGAGGGGCTGGTGCATATGGGCTGCGCCGCGGCGGCCGGCCGGGTGGAGAGGCCGGCCGCCAGGAGCGCAGCCAGCAGCGCTGCCGAAGCGTACCGCTTCGCCTTCATTGCCAGCACCATCGACCGGCCCTGGAGCTCTCCGGATCCCACGGCACAGGCTAGTACTGACACGACCACTTTCTTGAACTGGTGCCCTCATCCTGTTGCCGAGAGCCTCGGGGAGGGGTCGCGTTGCGGGGCGTCTCGGGGAGGAGTACCGTGCACCGGCGGAGATAAGGTACAGGAGTTACGCA